>OGEU01000289.1_pt1 | contig 54599 bp, 57 predicted proteins | sample 1570651 | NCBI WGS metagenome assembly OGEU01 (sample SAMEA2582129, study PRJEB24529) | metagenome | biome: Human gut stool | place: China | collected 2011 | reverse complement strand
AGTGAATTTCGCGCCCCGTCCTGCTGTCTGTGAGAAGACGAATTGATTTATTTGGCAAGAAGCATCATGATCTTGTTGCTGCGCTCCACGAACTTGCTCATGGCATCGACGGACAACGGCTGGTTGGACAGCATTGCCAGGTCATAGAGCTGCTCGCAGAACATCGGAACGTTCTCGGAATCCTTGTGCTCGAAAATGTATTTGACCAGTGCATGGTTCGCGTTTAAGGTTAAGGTCTGGTCTGCGGCGAACATATTCGGGTCCATACCGCCCATGCCGCCCATAGCGTACATCTTCATCATATCCTGCATACGTCTGCCTTCCTCGGAGAGAGTGATGATGGAAGCAAGATTCTCATTCTTTAACTTCTCCACCTTGACGGTCAGCTTGTCGTTGCCAAGTGCCTTTTTAAACAGGTCGGTCAGTGTGTCGGTCTCTTCCTTTAAATCAGCGGCATCGTCTGCATCCTTTAAGGAGTCTGTGACATCCGCATCGATTCGCATGAATTTATAATGCTCGTTGCGCTGCTCTAACTGGGAGATGAAGGAGGTATCGATGTTGTGGTCTAAGATCACAGCGTCCATTCCCTGCTCCTTGAAGAGCTTGATGTACTGTCCCTGTTGTACCTTGTCGGTCACGTAGTAGATGACCTTGCGCTCGTCCTTTTCCTCTTCGGAATCGTCCTTTGCATCAGCATCCTCTGTGACGGAATTGCCGTCCTTGTCAACAACATCGGAAGCAGCATCGGCGTCTTCCTTTTTCTCCTCTTCTTTTACGAGAAGCTCCGGAAGGGTAAGGTACTTGTCATCCAGATTCTTAAAGAGGATATAGTCGTTCATCTTGTCGCAGAACTTGGTGTCTTTTAAGCAGCCGTATTTGATGAACGGACTGATGTCATCCCAGTATTTCTCGTAGGATTCCTTGTCTGTCTTGCACATGCCGATGAGCTTGTCAGCCACTTTCTTCGTGATGTATTCCTCAATCTTCTTGACGAATCCGTCATTCTGCAGAGCGGAGCGGGAGACATTGAGCGGAAGATCCGGACAATCGATCACACCCTTTAAGAGCATCAGAAATTCCGGAATGACTTCCTTGATATTGTCGGCGATAAATACCTGGTTGTTGTATAATTTGATGGTTCCCTCGATGGAATCGTACTCTGTATTGATCTTCGGGAAGTAAAGGATACCCTTTAAGTTGAACGGATAATCCATATTCAGGTGAATCCAGAACAGCGGCTCCTTGTAATCTAAGAATACCTTGCGGTAGAACGCCTTGTATTCCTCGTCGGTGCAGTCGTTCGGGTTCTTAAGCCACAGCGGGTTAGTGTCGTTGAGCGGAACCGGGCGTTTTAAAATCTTTAACTTATCCTTGGCAGGGGAGATCTCGACAGTCTCCTTCTCACCGTTCTCGTTCTCTTTTTCCTCGGTCTTTGCCTCCTCGTGAATCTCCTCCACGACCGTATCGGTATCGCGCTTGTCAGCAGCGTCGATGGTCTCGTATTCCGGCTCGGCATTTGCCTTGCTAAGGTAGATCTCGGTCGGCATGAAAGAGCAGTATTTCTCGATCACTTCGCGTGCACGGTACTCGTTTGCAAATTCGAGACAGTCCTCGTTCAGATGAAGCGTGATCTGTGTACCGATCGTTGTCTTGGTGCCGTCGGTCAGTTCGTAATCGGTACCGCCGTCGCAGGTCCAGTGTACCGGTGTGGCGCCTTCCTTATAAGATAAGGTATCGATCTCAACCTCGTCCGCTACCATGAAAGCGGAGTAGAAGCCCAGTCCGAAATGTCCGATGATCTGATCGTCCGTGGACTTGTCCTTGTACTTCTGAATGAAATCGGTCGCACCGGAAAATGCGATCTGGCAGATGTATTCCTCGACTTCGTCTGCCGTCATACCAAGACCGTTATCGGTAAATGTCAGGGTCTTAGCCTCAGGGTCTACGGTGACGCTGATCTTTGCCTTGAAATCAGCTGGGAGCGTGTACTCGCCCATCATGTCTAACTTTTTTAATTTGGTAATGGCATCACAGCCGTTGCTGATCAACTCACGATAGAAAATGTCGTGGTCGGAATACAGCCATTTCTTGATAATCGGAAACAGGTTATCGCTGTCAATTGAAAGACTTCCATGTTTGTTTGCCATAATAAAACACTCCTTTATCTAAAAATAAAATATGTACGGTAGAACGGAAGACGACAGTAACATCGTCATTCCCTTTTAAATAAGAGTTTATATCCGTCATTCCAAAAAGTCAATACAAAATCAGCACTCTTTTCACATGAGTGCTAACAACATTCCCGGAAGGCTGAAAAACAGGGAAACAGCGGAATTATTAAAAGTTTATAAAGTGAGGGGATGGTTTCTTGAAAAAAAATATTTTTTGCATGCGAGATTTGAAAAACGCCTCATATATGAGTATACTGTTGGTAGAAAGCGATGGATGAGAAGTGAGGTTGCGTCTATGATACTGTTGAGAGCAAATACGGAATTGCACCAGACATTTGAACGCCTGATTGAGGCGATGAAAGTTCCGGTCAAATGGAACGGCATATTTGTAGTGATTGACAATTACATGATTTTACAGGGGGAGGTGCGTTCCCTGTTTTTCCATTTTGACACGCGCAATGTGGCGACGAACATCATCGACATACCGGTAAAAGAGGACGAGATCGGTGAGGTCGGCACGAACATGCGGGTGCAGAATGCCATCAACCTGATTTTATATGCATTCGGAAAATGGGGGACGATCAAGGGCGTCCGCGTAGACAAAAGTTTTGAACAGTTAAATACGCTGTTTACGGACATTATGAAGGAGATGCAGGTCGAACCGGAGTACACGCCGTCCTATCTGCGTTTCTACCGGAGCGGAATGCGGATCACCTATGAGGATGTTATCCAGACGGCGCAGGAAGAGGAGCAGGCACAGCCGGAGGATGAGGAAACGAACGAGGGCGGACTCTGGCACAAGGTCGTCTGGAAACGCGCTCAGGCGGAGTTCGCCCGGGCGGACATCACGGTGAGCGAGCGGAGAAAGAGCCGGATCGGGAATAATTTTTACCTCGTGGGGTATCTCTGCCCGGCATGCTGCGGCAAGCTGCATATGGCGGTCTATCCGGCTGGAAAGGAATTTAAGATCGAGACGGAGGAGGGCGGCGTGCTGCTGGCGAGAGCCGCGACCTGCAATGCCTGCAGGCGGTTTTACACGCCGCGTCCCGGCAGATTGTTCTCGGAGGGCGATATTTACACGCTGGATTTTGCGACGGACGACGCGGCGTATGACGATTATCTGGAGCTTTTGGGGAGAAATGCCGACCGGGTGTCCAACTATCACACGAATGTCTATGCCGACGGAAGACGACCGGATATGGAGGAGGACGGGGAGGAATCCCTGGAGGATCTCTGCAACGCACTGCCGGAATTGTCGGATCTTGAGGTGAAAAAGCTGTCCGCGCGGATGGAGGAGGGCTTTTATCCGGAAGAATCCGTGGAAAAATACGAGGCAAAAGTGCACAGCCGGGAGAGAGAGCGGCACGACGAGGGACGCTCTTTGCCGCAGCGGGAACAGGCAGCGGAAGAACCGGATAAGCAGTCTGGAACGCGGACACCGAAAGAGACGGCGAAGCAGTCAGCGGGGCGGAAGGAGACAGACAGCGTAGGGAGTGGACGACCGGCAGACCGCGGACGCGGTATGGCTGCAGAGACGGAAACGCGCAGAGCAGACCACAGAGCGGCGGAGGCAGAAATGCATGGAGCAGACCGCAGAGCGGCGGAGGCAGGAAGCAGCCTGCGTCCGGACGCGGATGGAGCGGGCAGGCCCGCCGCTAAGGAGCGGACAGGCGGAAAAGACATCCATGCGGCAACGCAGACGCCGGAGGGAGGAATGACCGTGGACGGCGTCATTGTCACACCGGAAGAACGGAAAGGCGTGCAGGAGCACTATGAGGCGCGTCTGGCGGTCATGGACCGCTATTCCGACCGGCAGCTGCAGGAGTTAAAGCGGCAGCTGGAAGGAGAGCGCAAGCTGACGGAGGACGAGAAGAAGCCATATATAAAGAAGATACAGGACCGGATTTATGAGGGGCGTGTCCGGGAACTTCAGGAAAAAGCGGATGCCTGTGAGGGGAAGAACTACACGCTGACCAAACGGGTATTGGAGGAAGTGGAAGCTGCGGATCTTCCGGAAGAACAGAAGCATCCGCTGCGGGAGAAGCTGCAGCAGCTCAAACAGAGCCAGGCGGAGCGCGAAGTGGCGGCGATGGTGGCAAAGATGCCGGCGAATCTCGACCGGAAGCAGTACCGGCTCTATGTCGACCGGCTGCACGATTACGACGGAGTGGATCTGACACCATACGAACAGAAGATTGTGGCGGGGAGAGAGGCAGCGGAGAAGCAGGAACTTTCCAACATGATCCGGCGCGCGAGAAAAGTGAGCAGGGAGGACTACGTGGATCTTGCAGAGCGGCTTAGGGAGGGAGATTTTCTTCCGGGGCTTGTGGCACCCTATCTGGAGAAGGTCAACGACCGGATCAGGGAGCTGGATGCGGATGCCATCGCAGCAATCTGTCCGGCACCGATGCAGATGAATTTTGAGGAGGGCATAGAGGCATACCAGAAGATCAAGGAGGGAGATTTTCTCCCGGAGCTTAAGACGGATGCGCTTAAGACGCTCGAAAAGCGGCTCTCCAAAATCAAGGCGGACGAGTGTGAGCTTCTGGTGGGAAAGCTGAAAAAAGAACTGGAGGAGAACGGTGTCGGGGAGAATCCGAGACATCATTTTTATCCGGCGAGGAAAGTGCTGCTTGGGCAGGCGACGCCGGAGGAGACGGATGTGATCGAATATGCCATGGCGTCCTATGCGGCCGGCAGAGGTCTGTTTGAGTACCCGATTCTGGTGGTGGATGTGGCGCGCGATGCGTCTGGAAAAGAGGGGATGATTTTAACGCCGGAGCATCTTTACTACAGCACGGCATTTACCTCCTACGGAATCCCGGTCGCCTCGATTGCGTCTGTCACGGCGTCTACGGGACTGCTCAATAAGGGACTTTACGTGCACCAGAAGAACGGAACCAAATTAAAGATCCCTTATGCGGTTGGCACGAAGGAGCTGCCGGACTATGCCGGGGAACTCGATGATTTTATTCATTATCTGCAGGAGAAGCCGGAGTCCAGAAAGCTTACCTATCTGGCGAGCGAGAAGCACGATACAATCTGCTGCTTCCGCTGCGGCTACCAGTATAAGGGCGGCGGCGTCTGCCCGAAGTGCGGCTATCAGAATAACGGCTGATTCTGTCATGGGACAGGGCGGTTTCCGATATACATAGATAACAAGAGAACAGACAGGATCTTGTTATGCAGCAGAATTGTAAAAAGGGCCTGTGCCTTGCGTTTTTATTTTCCGCGATGTTTTTAACCGGGTGGGAGATCGCCGGGATGCGGAGCAGACAGACAAAAGAGACGGCGGCGGTCGCGTACGAGGCGGGCAACTGGGGGCTCGGCTTTGGCGCGGAGGGAACCCAGCCCACCGGCAATGCAACCTCTGCGGAGTTGGCGCAGTACGATGCACACTATGTCGGGGATCCGTCCGGGAAGGTGCTCTATCTGACCTTCGACTGCGGATATGAGAACGGGTAATGGTGATTAGTGAAAAGGATCTGAGAAATCAGATCCTTTTTTTGATGGTGGAGAAAGGAGTTGCGGTTATGTCGAAAACCTATTATAGCAAGAAAAAATGTGGTGTTGATACGGCAGAGTTTTATCATCAGTTTGGAATGTCGGTACGGACTGTATCAGAACAGACGGGGATATCCCGGCAGGTATTAACGGGTTTTTTGATCAATCAGATCACTATGCCTATGGTACTTCGGATACTTGAATATCTGGAAAATAAAACAGCAGCGGATTATGAGCGAACAGTTGAAGAATGCAGCTGCCGTATGATGGATCTTGAGACAAAGCGAAAAACGGCATGGGGAGACTATCTTTTCCGGGAAAAAAATATTGCAGGCTTGCGAAAAATGTATTTGTTGAAAAGAAGTCAACCGTTAGTGCTACAAAGATCTGGCAAAGAGATCTGCAGTGTACTCTAGATGTATGTCTCAGAAGTTGGATGCAAATGATTCCAGAAGGGAGAAATATGATGATTCAATACATGTCAATTACATCTGATGGTGTAGATGTAGCTGAGTATTATAAGAATTGTGGCACTTATATATCAGAAATAGCTAAAAGGTCAGGCGTTTGCCGGGGAACAGTGACACATGTTATTGCGGGATGTGCGCAGGAATCGTCAAGCCAGGCAATCTTTAAGGTATTGGAGCAAAAAAATAATGAGATATATCAGCAGGACATTGCTGCATGTGAGGCTGAGGCAAAGAATATCTGCAAAGATCTGAGAAATGGATGGAAGAATTACAGAACCAGGTTGATGATCTTGGACAGGTTATATGCACAGTATGAAATACCGCGTCATAAAGGACAGATGTTGAAAAAAGTTACATTTCGTGAAATTAGAAAAAAGAGTCTGTAAAAACGGAAAAGCCACCAGCCACGTGAAACGAAACGAAAGCAACCGTTAAGATTTCAGCGTGACCGATGCCTCATCTAAAAGATAGCAGAGTGGTGATTAAACGTCAAGTAACAATATAGCAGATAAATGGATAAAAGCTGAAAGAAGAGGAATAGAGCGATGGGAAAAATTATATCAATCATAAATAACAAAGGCGGAGTCGGAAAAACGAGCAGTACAGGAATTTTGGCTGAATTACTGGCATTTACAGGCTGCAGGGTATTATGCGTGGATCTGGATCAGCAAAGCAATCTGTCCATGCTTTTTAATTGCTATGTGAAGGATCCGGTTCCGGTGCTTAATTGGAGAGAAAGTCCGGAGGAAGAAAATAAAAATATAACAGAATTATTTCGATACCGCTATCGAAGCCGGGAGGAAATTGGGTCATTGATCAAACCGACCTTTGTTAAAAACCTGTATATAATACCGAGCAGCAAAAGACACCAGAAGACACCGGATCAGATTATAGCGGAGAAGTTGTCCAATAATAATACGATTCTGAAAAAGGGTCTCGCCACGATCCGGGATGATTATGATTTCATTTTAATTGATAATGCTCCTGCCTCGGATATCTTGACAGTTAACAGCATTTTTGCATCCGATTATGTTCTGACGCCAGTCAGAATAGATGGCTTTTCGTACAAGGGGTTAGAAGAAACTCTTGATACGATTACTTACATAAAAGAGGAACATGATGTGGATTCAGTAAGCTTCTTGGGCACTTTTGTGACACAGGCGGAGCGTAATACAGTGCTTTATCGTGATTTAAAGGAATCATATACGGACGAATTGGGTGGAAAGTTTTTTCAGACATCTATCCGTAAAGATATCCGGGTGAGTGAGATTGAGACAATATTTAAACCTATCCTGGATTATGCACCGAATACAAATGCGGTATATGATTATACAAGGTTGATTCTGGAGATGAATATTTTACCGGAGGATAAGAAAAAGGTGCTTGAGTATGCAATCGGCGAAAGAGAGGATCTGTAAGATGGCGGAAAGAAAAAAGTATAATTTTGAAAATGCAGCAAAAATACTGGCAACAAAGACACTGACAGATCCGGTTATACCGGTAAAGGAGGCAGACGAACCAGATCAGGATAAGAATAGAGAAAAAACATCAACTGCTGTGCAGGCAAAGCTAAGACAGATTGAGAATGAGCGTGGAGAGAAGGCTTTTAATTTTCATCTGGTTCCGCGGGAAAAACTTGTCTTTAATAAGGATAATGCATATCCGATGGAGATGATTGAGCAGCTGGCGGACACAATACTTCGCTTTGGACTGATCCATAATCTGGAAGTATTGTACGAGGAAGAAACGGATAGCTATGTGATTGAATCTGGAGAGAGACGTACACGCGCTCTGGATTATCTGATTGCAAAATTCGGAGATGGCAGAGAAAATGCAGAAACCGATGCTGCAGAGTATAAAATGTATCTGAAAAATGTGAAACAGTATGCAGATGAAGGTTATCCGTGTAATGTAAAAAAGAAGATTGCCGGTGATGATGAATCTTCTGAGGAAGAGCAGATAAGAGCAAAAATCGAGTCAAAAATCCGGCTCCGGATAGCCAATGAAGAGGTTCGTAGAGAGGATCCGGCAAGGACACAGGCTGCGGTGAGAGAATTACATAATTTATACACACAGCTTAACGCATTGGCTTCCGGCAGAGAACGAATAAATGTAAACGAAAAAGTAGCACAGGAGTTTGGAGTATCCGCGCGCCAGATAAAAACATATATGTCGATTGATAAATTGATTCCGGAACTGCGGCAGTTGTTTGAGCAGAACAGTATTACATTGAAAAATGGTGCAAATTACGCGAAACTATCAGAGACAGAACAGAGAGAGATTGTTGCATTGATACAAAATGGTGGTGATAAGCAGGAACGAAAGCTGCTTACAGATCAGCTTGTAGCAGCACAAAAACAGATAAAGCAGAGAGAAGCAGAAATCAGTACCCTTGAAAAGACACAAAATGAGGTACTTGCTTTTAAATCACAGCAGGAAGAGAAAATACGGCAGCTTAGGGAAGAACTTGAAAATAGTGTGAAAAGTACAACAGGGCATCAGGCAGAACTGGAAGAGACCAGGGAGCGCTTAGCCGATGCTGAAGCGGAACTAAAAAGATATGAACAGCTTGTAAAGAAAATCGAGAGGGAAAAAGAAGAGGAACGAATAAAGCTGGAGAAAGAAACCAGGAAAAAAATGGATCCCGCACCAGTGATGCGAGCAGCACTGCAGGTTGAGAACCTGCTGCAGATGATTGCCGGTGTAACAGCAGAGTTTAAAGACATTCTTGATAAGTATGCAGCGGCGTATGAAGCCTCAGACAGGGAAGAGGTTACTGCTCCTGAAGAGTACAGGGAAAAATACAAGCAAGTGACGAGATTATAGTATTGAAAAAGCAGGAAGGAAAGGAGGAAACGTAGGTGCAGAAAATAAAAAACAGCATAGTTGACCGAATGATAGCACAAAAATGCACGGCAAATGAGATAGATTTTCTGCTCTACGTTTCAGCGTACCAAGATATTACTGGAAGAGTGACTGGTGTGCATTACAAGGATGTATGTGATGCAACACATATGAGCATACAGGGATTTTATGATGTTAAAGCATCATTGGAGGAGAAAGGATTTATTGTATGTGAGAAATGTGATTACAGTGATTGTGACATTACGATCGTTGGTAATTCTTATGATGGAGAAAAATATAATCGCGAAGGATATATCAATACGGGTTACAATATTTTTTCACAAAATGAGTTTTATCAATTAAAGGCAGGCGCGAAGCTTCTGGCGTTAAAACTTCTTATCATCTCTTTTTCAGGAAAGGGTTTTTTTGAGATTGGCGTGAAAAAATTCTATGATAAAGAAAACGGCTATCAAACACGTTTTGGTGTCAGTAAGCGTGTTATGAGATCTTATTTGATGTCGCTGAAGCCATTTTTTTCTGTTGTTATAAAAGAGGGTAAATATTATATTACACCTAAAAAGAATGTCCATAAGAAAGTAAGATCCGGGGCAGAGGCAGAACAGTATCGAGAAAAAGCGGTGGAAGTTGTATTTCGCAGAAACAGGATCAAAGAGCTGGGAACGGGAAAAGAGGAGCTGTACAATCTGTTTAAACAGTATGATGCGAAAGCAGGGGCGGATGGAATCAATCTTGTATCTCTAATGGATCGTGTGGTGAAAAAGAGCCTTGAAATTATAAATCAAGGGAAAACATGGATGAAATACAAGATAGTTAATATAAAACTCATTCATAAACTACTTCAGGAAAATTGGTCACAGCCATATAAAAAGAAAGAAACGATGCCTGGCAATTATGAGTTGCCGGAGCCGGCACCACAAAGCACAGAAGCTGCTGAACTGTATTATCAAGCGACACATCCAGTGAATCAGTGCCCTGTGGATCAGCGTCAACGGTATAAGAATAAATTTAATAATTTTAAACAGCGTAATTACGATTTCGAGGCACTTGAGCGGATGCTGCTTCTAAATGATGTATCTGAGGCATCGACATCGAAAGCGTAATGTGAAGGGAAAATATAGGCTATCTGCTATGCAGATGGTCTAGTTGGCGTTTCTTTAGTGGACGACAAGGTTTCCTGAAATTGAATAAATCATGATATATAGCATTTGCAGGATTGTTGGATGAATCGGAACTGCAGATGCTTTTTTATATTATGAAAAAAGTATTCAAGCTTCGTGACACATTTTAGAAAAAGTATTCAACTTTCAAGACACATAGAAAAATAGATTCAAATTTCGTGCATACCGTAAAAAAACGTTCAAATTTTGATGTAATTTGTTGTTACAGATGATTCAAATTTCCTGCAGGACAGGATGATAGAAAATATAGAAAATAAGGGCATTGGAGAGAAATATAAAATGCAGTATATTTTTTCTATAAATATTATGTATTTTTTATTTTATTTATTCTGGCTCTGCCGTGGAAAATATTTAGATAGCAACAGCCGTAGGCGCGGAAGATCCTTGCGGGTCAGATGATTGTCAGGAATCTGAAAGCGAATAAGGGGAATGTTTAGATCACTAAAAAGTGAATCTTTGAATCTGTCATTTTCCTGCTGGCGTCTAAAGGTTTTGGTTCCGTATTTTGCTGATGAAAAATGAGAAGAACCATCCAGTTCCATAAGTAAAACAGGGGTGTACAGATATTGTCTGTCTGCTTTGTGACAGTAGCAGATAACAAAATCAATGCTTTTCGCCCAGTAGTTTCGTGAAGCATACTCTGATTCGTCCTGCTCCAGGGAGGAATGCACTTTAATAAATGAATAAATGCTGACCTGAGGGAAAATGTAATAATTTGAGAACTCAGAAGCAGGGAGTATTTCCTTTAAAATATAATTGATATAATAATACATAAGAGATTCATTGGCGTTCATGCATGATTTGGTAAAATAATAGTATTTGGAAGGTGAATTATATACGTCACTTGATATTATGGAATGGCGATCAATATATTCCTGGCGTTGGATGTCCTGAAGTTTGAATTGATCCTCGTATTCCTGGATCTTAAGATCCATTTGGCGAATTTGGTTCTGATAATCATTAGCTTCTGAACGAAGCTGATTGCGTTCAGAGGCAAGAGTCTGCAGTTGTTCATTGAGTTTACGAATTTGCGAGTCATGTTCACTGAAAGCCTTTTTTTTCGTGTGGAATCGAATTACAGTACATAGGAAAAGTATTAAAAGAAACAGTGAAATGAGGAAGAGAAGACCTATTTCAGTATATAATTGATCCAGATATTCTGCAGGCATAGGGATTATCATAATAACGCTCCTTGAAAAAACTGTGCTTGTAATTGTAAATGGTAAGGAAAAACCGGACAAAATGGTTATTCTGTCCGGTTTTCTATCTGTCATAAATAATACTATATGTACAGTTTTTTTACAATATTTTTTTTATGGATGTAATAAAAAAATATGAAATGTGAAAATTGTCAACGTAAATCGCACCGCTGTAAGCGGGAGAATTTAAGAGTTGACAATTTTTTTCTCCAGATGCTGTTCCACGGAGGGAGAAAGTGCTTTCTCCCTCTTGCCTTGCGGCGAGCAGATTGGTTTGGCGGGTTTGGCGTCGCCTTGCCACCTTTTTCTAAAGGGGGCAAAAGAGACCGCGAAAATGTCAGAGTCATCGTCCGGGGATCTTAACAGTGTTAAGCTTTCTTCTCACGAGGGGAACTGGGTTCCCTTCATTGGAGAGAAAAGTCGGAAGTCAGATGAGGGGAACCGGGTTCCCCTGTACTACCCACTTTATAAAAAATCCACACTCACGGCTGTCTTTAGGTTGATGTTGTTTCTTATGATATAAATATACACCATATCAAGTGCATGTCCATTGACATTATGCACATATTTATGGTGCATACTTGAGCACTTTGTATAAGTGCATATAAAGCACTTGCTTTTAGTGCATATTTGTTATATACTTAACACAGAGGAGGACAAGAATTATGATTCGATACAAAATAAATATCATTGATGCTTTAAAAGCAAATGGCTTTTCAACGTACAAAATCCGCCAAGAAAAAATTTTCGGGCAGGCAACACTACAAAAATTCCGCCAAGAAGAACTTGTATCATGGGATAATATCAACACCCTTTGTACTCTTTTAGACTGCCAACCCGGCGACATTCTGGAATATATTCCAGACGAAATTCCAAACGACGAAACATTAGACTCTTTTTCCGAAATAGAAACTGGTAATGGCACCCACTTCAAAGGCAATACCAAAGATCTTTTTCAAAACCTGCAAGAAAGCGAGGATTAAACATGTACTACTATTCGACTGTAAACAATATTGTAACAACCCACAGCGCGCTTCTCGAAAAAGACGGCTTCGACATCGTAAAAGTCCACTTCGAGCGTCCTAATCCCGACGGCTTCGATTTCCTTGATTTAACACTCCCAGGTGAAATCGTACACAAATCTTTTGGTTTTTCGGAAGACGAAATTCTCCAGTTAAAGAAATACGCCAAGAATAACTCATCACTTATCTGGGACTTCGCCCAGAAAGGAGGCGGTGAAAATGCCTAAAGCCCTGCTTGATTTCCTCGGATATAAATTTTTCTTCTGGTCAAATGAAAATGCAGAACCGCCACATGTCCACGTTTGCAAAGGACAGCAAACATCCAGCGCAACAAAATTCTGGATCACAGCTGACGGAATTGAACTTGCACACAACAAAAGTCAAATTCCGCAAAACGACATAAAGAAAATTGCCCGCTATATTCTTGAAAACAGAGCTGAAATCTTAGCCGCATGGTTCGACTACTTCAACCACCTTTAAAAAGCCAAAAAGAGAAATCCCAGCAGACCGCATATTTGCTGGGATTTCTTGAATGAACAACAGAAATAGAAAATACCCGATAATTCATCTCTGTCCGGGAGAACTGGGTTCCCTTCATCCAGAAATTTATCTTTGTCCAGGGGAACCGAGTTCCCATTATCCAGAAATTCTTCTTTGCTCAGGGGAACCGGGTTCCCTCCATCCAGAAATTCTTTATTGTCCAGGGGAAGCGGATCCCCTTCTTCCGATAATTCTTTACTGTCCAGGGGAAGCGGGTGCCCTTCTTCCGATAATTCTTTACTGTCCAGGGGAAGCGGATCCCCTCTATCTGATAATTCTATACTGCTCAGGGGAACCGAGTTCCCTCCATCCAGAAAATTTTCTTTGTTCAGGGGAACCGGGTTCCCCTGAGATGCCCGCTCCGGAAGAGCAAGGGAAGCGGAGCGGGACGGGGGACGACGTTCCCCCGAACCCCTTTGTCTACCGCGTCTTGGATGCAGCGCGCCCCGGGAAAAGCATCCGTGGCTTGCAGCATCCGCAACTTGGTGAAGTTCTTGTAGATCTGGAAAAGCTCATCACACAGAATGCAGGTTGCTTCGCACCCCAGGAAACAAATGTCAGAGTCATCGTCCGATGATCTTAACGGTGTTAAGCTTTCTTTTCACAAAAAAACTTTAAAATTTAAAAAACAAATTTTAAAGGCAGGAATAGGGCAAGGAACGCCAGCTATACAGATTGCCGGTAAACCGGCAACTATCAAGAAGTCGCAGTGTTAGGAACAAAGCATATAATGTTGAAAAAAGTTAGGAACTCAGGTAACAAAAGTAGAGCTTATCCGCTGACTGGGAAGATTGTACATTGAGGAACAAACCCTAAAATGCTATAAATTATAGTAAGGGGAGGGATAGAAATGCCAAGAAAAAAGGATGGACGAAAAGTAATATCCGTTATTTTAACAGACAAGGAATATGAGCAGATAAAATTGTTAGCAGCAAAAAAGCATGTATCTATGGCAGAAATTGAACGTCAATTTACATTGCAAGGATTAAACGGAACACTCACTCAGGATAATATAGAATATATTGTACCAATTATCAGAGAACAATTAACTTCAATATTGAGTCCAATGATGGAACGGATGATCGGGTTAGAGGCAAAATCATGTATACAGTCAGGCACGGCAGCATATTTGTGCGCGGAGGCAATTTTAAAATTTGTGCCGCCAGCACAACGTGCGGAGGTTCATGAATCCTATGATGCTGCACGAAAAAAAGCAGTTGCAGCTATGCAGGGAAAATTAACATAGTGTGTTGAATGTAGAGGGGAACCGGGTTCCCCTCTATATATTTTTATATGAGAGGAAAAGATAATGTCATACAGACCGCTGATTTCAAAAATAAGAGTATATAATCCAAATAAACACGGCTCATCCAGCGCAAATCGAAATTATGTCCAATATATTGCTACGCGTGATGGCGTATCCCTGGAAAATGTAAATTCCATAAATGATTTATTAAATGTCACGAATCAAGTTGAAATAAATGAAGAATTGATATACAGGGAGACAAGTGACAGTGATTATGTTGAGTATATTGCGAGACGTCCGCGAAGTCATGGATTGTTTGGCAATATAGATACAGACGACTTGAAGGAGGTATCAAGTCAAATATATAAAAAGTCTCAGGAAGGGAAAATAATATATCGTGGAATCATATCATTAGGGGAAAAAGATGCTGAAGCATTGGGGTATCGAAATGTTGAAGCCTGGAATCAGTATTTACAAAAGGTAATGCCAGATGTAGCTGAAAAATTGGGAGTAAGTGTGGCGGATCATACGTGGGTAGCAGCTTTTCATGCCGAAGAGTCGCATCCACATGTGCATTATATGTTATGGGATAATAAGGATAGAATAAAAAGTCCATTTATACATACGGCAACGCAGCAAAATATAAGAACTTATCTTCAGGAGCAGATGTTTGATGATGCTTATGAACGTGCAGTCAAGCAGGCTTGCAAAGAAGAACTGGAGGCAATATATGCAGTCAGAAATGCGGAACGCAAATTTTTGCTATCAGAAACGGTGGATGTGTTAAAAGATATTCTATATGTACCTGGAGTAGAATACGAACGTTTGCCATCAAGACCATCGAAAGAATATTTGAGAAGTATAGCAGATGAAGTGCAGAAGCTGATAGCAGATCTGCCAGAAAGAGGAAGCTTTAAGTATCAGTATATGACACCAGCGGTAAAAGAGCAGGTTGATCGAGTGCTTGATCGGATTTTGGATAAAAGTGACATAAAAGCATCTCTGCAATGTTATTTACAAAAAGTGGAGGAAGGACAAAGGCTACAGGGAAAAACAAAAAGCGAGATAAAGATAGAATGCATGAAAGCAGAAAGGGATGTTCGTAGAAGGTTAGGCAATAAAATTTTAGAGGCAATTCATAATTCAATTCGTATGGAAGAAGGGAACCGGGTTCCCCTGGACAGTGAAGAATTATCAGATGGAGGGAACCGAGTTCCCCTGGGCAGTGAAGAATTATTGGATGGAGGGAACCGGGTTCTCCTGGACAGTGAAGAATTATTGGATGGAGGGAACCCGGTTCCCTCCATGAAACAAAGTAAAGATATAGTGAAAATGATCAAGGATTTTACAAAATTGGCTGATAGTCCGGAGGAAAATATCTATGCAGCGTACCGCCTAGGCTGTATTTATATGGATGAGACGATGCCGGAAAGCTACAATCTGCAGAAAGGTATCCAGTTTTTGGAAAAGGCAGCATTGCAACATAATCCAGATGCAGAAATTAAATTAGGAATAGCTTATTATTTTGGAAAAGGCGTTTTAAAAGACAAAGAACGTGGAGAGCAATATTTACAAGCAGCGATAGCTGATGGAAGCGAGTATGCACAGAATATATTAGATGCAGGAGGGCTTAACGTTGCATATTGTCTTACAAAAAGTGTGTTGTCAGGATTAGAAACTATGAACCGACAGCAGACGTATTATAATAATCAACAGAGCCATTCCAGACAGGCGTTGAGAGAAAAACAGCTGCATTCAGATCAGAATAGATATATCTGATTGGACTGCATCATTAAAAAGCAGGATATCACAGGTATATCCTGCTTTTTATAATGGAAAAAATTTATTTTTTTTCTAATTTACGATACAGCGCTTCGTATTGGCTGGTTGTAAATTGATAATAAATTTCTGTGTTCTTAATGGATTTATGACCAAGCCAGTATTGGATTTCTTTGGTATCGGCTCCGGCTTCTGCCAGGGTAATTGCGCGGGTGTGCTTAAGAGCATGAAAATGAGCTTTCTCATCCGGAAGACCGGCGATCTGACAATATTTTTTCATTAGTTCGTCCAGTGTTTTGCGAGATATCGGAGTTCCTTTTTGAGAGGGAAAAAGTATCTGGTTTGGGTTTTGGGATGTCAGCTGCAGCATCTGAATATAATAGATTCGTAAAGCATCAAATACATTTGCGTCGATGATCCGTAGGGTGTTGCAATTACTCTTTTTTAGGCGATGTACATGTATCTCTTTAGCGGGAAGGTTGATATCAGAAAGTCTGACCAGACCTACTTCGCTGGCTCTCATGCCACAGTATTCTGCAAGATAAAATATGGCTCTGTTCCGTAGACAATGAGCAGATTGATCTGTCTCTAATGCACGGAACAGGGCTGTTTTTTCGTGCGGATAAAGGTATTTGATGGATTCGGTGTTGTTCATTTTTGATCTCCTTATCTGTAGTATATTTCTAACATACAACGAAACGCTATGTGTAGAAATAACTTCATATGTAAAACCGGACAGAATAACCATTTTGTCCGGTTTTGAAAGACGAAAGGAGACTGTATGAATAAACATGTATTAACAGGCAGACTGACGGCTGATCCGGAAGTATCGTATTTCGGGAAAGATGGAGAGCAGAAGATGATGGCGAAATTTACGCTGGCAAGTAATCATATGCATGATAAGGATGCGGATTTTTTCCGCTGTGTGGCATTTGGAAAGAAAGCAGACTTTGTTGAGAAGTATGTGAAAAAGGGCATGCATCTGCTGATAACCGGACCGGAACGCAACAATAATTACAAAGATAAAGAGGGAAAAACTGTTTACGGAATGAATCTTGTCATCGAAACCATCGAGATGCTGGATAAAAAGAAAACGGAACAGGAAGCAGATCAGAGTAAGGAAGAATTTATGGAGATGACAGAGGAGGAGATGGCGAACCTGCCATTTAAATGATAATGAATGAAAGTCAGAGATGAAAGAAAGAGATCGGAGATAATCAAATTTGTTGTCGCAATAGGTATATTGATCGGTGCTTCTCCGTTGATTGGCGAATTGGCGCTTGCAGCACTGAATAGTATCTTTGTAGATTTTGGACATTTTGCACCAGATATGAATTATGTGCGTTGTGTAAAAAAATTGATGACAGATCATGATAGACAGATATTGACAGTATTTGCCCTGTTGCTGATCGTCTGTGCTTTGTTATCCTGGACGACTCGGCTGCATATCGAAATTGCGCAGACGGACACGATTGAAATTGCCAGAGGAATTCACATCCCGGTAGTAGCCGGAAATGGACAGTATGGGACAGCGCATTTTATGACAAAAGAGGAGCTGGACACTTGTTTCCCAGTGCTTACTTACGATGGAGCTGGACACTTGAAGGGATTAGCAGAGAGCGCAGGGCTGATTGTTGATTTCCAGACGGTGGGGAATACGGAATACATAAGATGCCTGGTAGATGCTGCAAATGCGATCATAATTGGTGCTACACGATCCGGAAAGACGCGGCGTCTGCTATTGACCGCGACCTGGCTAAATTTGCTGTTGGGGATAAACCTGTTTATCCCGGATGTTAAAGGTGAAATATATGCGTACACATCGGATTTTGCACGAAAAAAGGATTATGAAATAAGAGTATTAGATTTCAGAAATCCAACCAGATCACAGCACTTTAATAATCTGGATGAAATTGTGAGGCTGCTTGCCGCAAAAAAAATATCAGAGGCAGTAAACAAGGCGTGGGATATAGTGACGGTACTTGTTGGAGAGCCGCAGGGAGAACGGATCTGGACGGATGGTCAGTGTGCTACGATTGCAGCTGCTATCCTGATTATTGCACAGGATGCGCCGGAGGGGTATAAGAATCTGACGAATGTATATTATTTTCTGGCGTATATGTGTGAGCCGGATCGCGAGACCGGAGAAATGCCCATAACAAGGTATCTGGAAAAGCTGCCAGAGAGTCATCCGGCGCGCGGTGCATTTCAGGTTGCTCAAATAGCACCATTCCGTACTAGAAGTAGCTTTTTTACGTCTGCCCTAGCAACATTACGGCTTTATACGGATTGGAATGTTGCAGAGATAACCAGTCAGTCTGACTGGACGTTAGATGACATTGATGATAAGAAAGTGATTACTTATATTATTCTGCCAGATGAAAAGACAACATATCATCCAATCGGTGCGCTGCTGCTGAAGCAGATTTATGAGAAACTCGTAGAAATAGCAATCCGAAAAGGAGGAGAGCTGGATCGGCGGTTTATTTTCCGGACAGAAGAAATTGGAAATTTCCCCAAGATTCCGGATCTTGGGACGATGCTTTCGGCAGGTGCGGGAAGAAATATATTCTTTGAACTGGTAATACAGGACTATCAGCAGCTTGAACATAAATATAAAGAAGAATGGAGGAATATCCGGACAAACTGTCAGCTGATAGTTGTGTTAAAAGTAACAGATCCATCCACAGCATCCGAGTTAAGCAAGCAGCTTGGAAATTATACGGTGCAGATGAACGCTGCATCAGCGAATGTGAACGATGGTCGAACCGGTAGCTATTCTGCAGGAACTTCCTCATCATTGGGAGGACGTCCATTGATGTATCCGGATGATATATCAGCCATCGAAAAACCAGATGCACTGATTTTGTATGGTGGAAAGAAATTTATCGCGAATCTGCCGGATATATCGGAATACTATGCGAATGCAGAATTTGGTATGGGGGATAAAAACCATAATAAGAAATTGTATTTGAAGAGGATAGAAGACAGACCGGCACATGAGATCAATGCACCGAAGTTGTGGAGCATATGGGAAAAATATAAGACAGGTAAACAGCAGACAGCGGAGACACTGGAAGAGGAAAAGGTGTCATTTCTGACATAAAAATGAAAGAGAGGAAACGTAACATGAAAAGTAAGAAAAACAGTAAGAGAGAAAACAGATGGTTAAAATGCAGGCAGCAGATCCGGCGGACAGGCATATTGTTAATGGGAATGCTGCTTGTTAGTACATCTGCTTACGCGTCCGAGCCGATTATTGTAACAGGGACGAGAACATTGCTTGCGTGGGCTGCAGGTATATGCACGAGTTTTGTGTCGGCATTTACCATATATAAGGGATCAGTGGCAATTTATAAGTATATGAATGCGCAGCCGGAAGAAAAACCTAAATATAAGAAAGAAGCAACAGAGATTTTAATTGCTGCTGTGGTAATTGCTACTCTTGGCAGTACCATAACATTTATTCTTGCAAAATATGGAGCATAAGATATGTCATCAATGGTAATGAATTGGCTTACAGAAAATTTCTGTGCAGTTCTTGCAGATGTTATAGGTGGTTTCCTGGATGTATTTGGAGATGTGGTAAATAACATCTTTTATTGGATCATCCAGGTAGCAACAGAGAATGTTTATGTGATAAATGCTGAACGGTTTACCGTTTCGCTTGCTACAACGCTTATTAGCGTATGTGTAGTAAAAAATATCATTGCCGGATATTTTCTGGAAACGGATTATGATGCAGAAGAGGATCCGTTTAATCTGCTGGTACGTATTGCGCAGACAGAGGCATTTATTCTAAATGGAAACTGGATATTCAACTTTTTGTTGAATTTTTCAAAACATTTTACAACCGATCTTGTTGGGAGTGCAAATGCGGCAGGATATAGTGATACAACAACCGGATTGCTGGGGATGGACAGTGCGGCAGCAGGAAGAAGTTATAGTGCTTATATGCTGTTAGTCGGGTTTATTACGATTGGAACGGTTATTTTTTCGGTGGTTGCAGGGATGCGTGGCGCAGAGCTTGTAGCCTTGATGCTGTTTTTTCCGTTTTTTTGCCTGGATATGCTGACAAATAGCAGGGAACGGTGGAACAACTTCAAAATGGCATATATGTTTGCAGCGATTACTTATAGCTTCCAGATCCTGTTTTTTACAATCGCAATGAAAAGTTATGCTACTGCAGCGACGGGATCTTCGGGAGAGACATCTCTTTATTGGATTGGAACAATTGTCTTTTTGATAATGGCAATCAGGGGACCAAAAACCATAGAAAAGTATTTGTATACCTCTGGTGTCAGCAATGCAGCACACAGTGGAATCCGGATGCTTGTGCAGACAGCCGCAATGAAAGGAATGGTGGCATAATGGGAGGTTATCAATCTGTTTACGATATTTACAGTATCGGCATGTGGCTGATCGGATTGGTTGCAGCTTTTTTAGTGGGGCGGACGGGAAGAGATATCTATGCAGCAATGTCGGATGAAGACCTTGGACTAAAGGGTGCGATAAAAAAGGTGAAAAAGAGAATAGCAGCAGCCGTGATCGCGGTAACGATTGAGGGGCTGGTTACATTTTTTCGGCAATTTTATCAGTAAGGAGATTGTATGGAGAAAAATGAGAAAGAACTTGTGATACCGGAAAACTGTTTGCCGGTAGAGTATCTGATTATGGGCTTTACCATGTATGACATATTGGCAATCGGGATATGTGTTGTGATTGGGTCTGTGGTGGCGTTATCGGTATATCATCGCACGCATAATTCGATGATTGCCGTTGCAGTCATTTTTGCTGTAGCCATTGTGGCTATAACGTTATGGCGCCGTGATCGGTTCACGGAAAATATATTTAATAAAATATGGATTGCTATACTTTATCAAAAGACACAGAAAAATTATCTATATGAATATGTAGATACCTGGGATAAGGAGATTACATATGATGTCAGATATAACACAAGAAAATAAGATGTCCGTAAGGGACTTTGTGGATGCAGCAGATGTAAAAGGAAATTTTTTGTACCGCAAAGACGGTGTGATTCTAGCGTACTTGCGCATTTATTTTTTTAACATAGAACTTATGAATCAGGCAGAGAGAAGGGCATTGAGCAATAAGCTGGCTGCTCAGTTTAAGGCAGATCGAAAGGACTTTGTTTATACTACACTTCCGCGGGAAGTTGATATGGACAAATACAGACAAAGTCTTAAGGAACGGCATGGATCAGAAATAGACCTCGGTCGGCGGCATCTGCTTACGATAATGATGAATCAGAGCCAGCGCCTGATATCTGCAGGGGAGAATTATGAGCATCAGCATTATATTAAAATCTGGGCACATAGTACAGCTGCAGGGAGAAAGAAAGTAGAAGAAAGATTGGCGGAACGAATATCGCAATTTGAGGCGATCTATAAATCTGTTGGAATTAAGTGTGAAATTATGGGAGAACAGGATATTGTGAAACTTTGTAATTTGTATGGAAACAGTCTGCACGCGTCAATGGAGCCGATGGATGAAACGGCACGTTTCTCATCCATTCTACAGCTTTGAATGAGGAAAAGATAAAAAGATGATAGGAAAGAAAAAAGAGAAAAACCAGGAAAAACAGGAAAATGTTGTTGAAGTCAATGACAATATTTTAAACATTATATCACCGCCAGGAATCGACTTTGACAAGATGCAGACGTCATTGGGGGAAAACGTAGGGAGAATATATATTATATCCAGATATCCGGATCGCAATGACTATGGATGGCTGGCGAAGCTTTGTAACCTGGAGGGAACGAGTACAACGGTAGAGTTTCATTACACAGATCCGGATCGTTTGATATCTATTTATGATAAGCGGATTGGTGAACTGAAAGGGAATGAAGGGACGCTTAAGAATGAAAGTGATATTGCCAGGAATAAGAAGGCACAGGAAGATCTGAAAAAGCTTGTGCATCGTCTGGCGGTGGAAGAGGAACCGGTTGGATATGTGACTATTATATTACATGTACAAGCGGGGACACAAAAGCAGTTGGAAGATCGTATCAAAAGAGTATCAAGCAAGGTTGCGGTACAGGGATGCAGCATCAGGCTTTTAAAGAGCAGACAGCAGCTTGGATTAAAGGCAATAGCACCTTATGGTATTCCGGTTGAGGAGGTATCACGGATCGGAATGCGCAATATGCCGATATCTTCATTCCTGGGTGGTTTTCCGATGGCGAATCCTGGACTGAATGATCCAGATGGATATTACCTCGGAAAAACTACGAATAACCGGCTTGTAATCCTCAATATGTGGCTTCGTGGCAAAGATCGCATTAACTCTAACTGGGCGATATTTGGACCGCCTGGTATGGGAAAATCTACTACCCTAAAAGATTTGCTTTTGCTTGAGTATGCTTTTTTTGGAACGAAGATCATCATATTTGATCCGGAAGTGGAGTATGTGGGGGTAGCTACACACTCGGATATCAAGGGTGATGTGATTGACTGTGGAGGAGGAGAGAAAGGAAGAATCAATCCGCTGCAGGCGCGAAAAACGGCTGTTGTCCGCCCGGAGGAACTGGAGGCAGGGGAAAACATGGAGGACTATCTTGCGTTTGATACCGGAACGGAAAACACAGAATCGGATCTTGCTCTGTATCTCCAGCAGCTGAAGGTTTTTTTTCGGTTGTATTTTGGTAAGGAAAATTTTTCAGTCGGAATTAGTGCATTGCTGGAGCAGTGTCTGATCGAGCTGTATCAAAAGTTTGGGATTACATGGGAGACGGATGTTAGTACGGTTCCTAATGACAAATGGCCGTTGCCAAAGGATCTGAGAGACTATGTGATTGCACGGCGAAAAAAAGATGAAGCTGGTGATTTGTCGAATTATCGCAAAGATAATTACGAGAAACTTGAGGATATGCTTTTTAGTATGGCAGAAGGAGCGGACAGTAAGCTGTGGAACGGATATACGACTTTGGAGGCAAAAGCAGATTTTGTAGATTTGCTTGTATCGTCATTATTGGATGCAGCGGAAAATACTAAGCGGGCACAGTTTTACAATATATTATCATGGGCGTGGACAGAACTGAGTAAAGATCGCAGTCAAAAGGTAATTTTCGCGGTAGACGAAGGGTATACAGTTATTGATCCGGAGTATCCGGATATCATGAAATACCTCAGAAATTACAGCAAGCGGTTAAGAAAATATGAAGGGGCACTATGGTTTATCACACATTCAGTGGTGGATCTGCTTGATCCGGCAGTAAAAAGATATGGACAGGCAATTATTGATAATGCTTGTTATAAATTTGTGATGGGTTGTGATGGAAAGAATCTGGAAGAGGCAGCAAAGATATTTAATCTGTCTGAGCAGGAAGTAAACATGTTGCAGGAGAAGAACCGCAGCCAGGGGATTTTTTTTGCGGGAAATACCAGATTACGTTTACGAGTGGATGTTTCGGATGAGTTCCTTTCGATGATGGGAAAAGCCGGAGGGCGATAAAATGGAAGCTGTGACAATGATCAAAGCGGCGGCGCTTGCGGCACAAAACAAGAATAACATTGGTAAGATTTTGACAATATTGTTAGGAATTTTGCTGGCACCACTCATTTTAATCTTGATGGTATACGTGCAGGTAATGAGCGCATTTTCGCCGGAGGGTCTTTTGCAATCGCCGGATACCTTTGATGGTGCAAATTCAGCAGTTTATCAATCTATACATGCAGTGACAGATCCGTTTTATGAGGAAATAGATACACAGCTTGATGCAGCAGAAAGTGATATTCAGAGGTATAACACGTATGTTTATGACATTATAGACGATCAGGGAAGAACACAGACCGTAAGAGATGAGCCGGGTATAACGAAAAAAAAGCATTATATATCTGAAAGTGTTATTATTGCCTATTTATTACAGACGGATGGTGCAATAGATACAGCAACAGGATATATCAATGAGGAAGTCACAGAGAATTTTCTACATAGTATCTGCACGGTAACATCATCAAATGTGGGAGACAATAACTGGATTGTAGAGAATAAGATTCTTACGATCAATCAGATTGCAGAATTATATTTTACGACAGAAACGGAGCAGACAAGATATAAATTTGCCTGCAACGCCTATAGCGAATATTTTGATGTTTCAGAAAGTGAAGTGGATGGAACGGACGGGATCGACCGTGTGTTTGATGCCAATCTTGCAGATGTACCATTGTATCTGCAATATGATCCCACATGGGGCGGGATATCCTACGGCAATGGAACCATCCGGAAAAATGGCTGCTGTCCGACGTGCCTGGCAATGGTTTTTTCGTACATGCGAGGGGAAACCATTTATCCATCGGACATCGTTGCATGGGCTGGAAACCGTTATTATGTAAATGGATCAGGAACATCCTGGAGCATTTTTGCACCGGCAGCTGCACAATGGGGTGTTTCCTGCAGGGGAATCGGAAAGGATGCAGAGCTGATGCAGGAAGCGTTGTCTCAGGGGAAGCTGGTTGTGGCAAGTATGGGACCGGGAACATTTACGCGTGGAGGACATTTTATAGTGCTTACCGGTATTACTGATGATGGAAAAATTAAGGTAAACGATCCGAATGATAACAGCAGTAAACAGCATATCAATCAAGCGTTTGCGGTCAGCCTCATTTTGAGAGAATCAAAAGCAATGTGGGTTTTTGAATAGGGAGTGAGCATGAACAGAAACAGTAAAAAAATGTTAAAACTTGCAGTGTCGATCGGAATGATTGTATTGGGCGTGTATATGACATTTTTTCGGGATGTCGGCACGAACACGGTAAGAAATACAGACCTGCAGACAGAACAACAAGCAGAACAGCAAGCAGAACAGCAAATGGAGGAACAGGCGATGATAAGAGACAAGCATGATTATTCCATGACGACAGAGCTTCCGGATGAGGAAAACCTATCCGAGAGCGATACGTTTAATGGGGAGAAAAAAGATGTCTATGTATATTTTGAAAATACTGCAGAACTGGATGCAGGGAACCTTCCACTGCAGGCACAGGCAGAACTGGCAGTAAATATACAGACATACCTGGAACGCAGTGGCTATGGAGATGTTACAGAATTATATATCAATAACTACACGGAAGACGGACAGAACATAACCATACAGTGTAACATGGACGGCTATGCAGATGAATTGTTAATTGAATACGATGGGGAAGAGAAGCACCTGTCCTATTGTATTGTGAAGAATTGAAACAGACAGAAAGGATAGAATGCTATGACGATCTATTTTACCGGGAGTACATTTAATCAGGTAATACATGACACGATTGAGTCGATGGATGAGATGATTGTTGATCCGCACGTGGAGGATCATCAGGATTTTTATAAATATATCAAACAGAATATAGCATCATTGCAGGGGATGGATCAACTCGTGATTGATTGCACCGCAGTGCTGAACACTGACGAGGAATTGCTCGCGGCGTTTGAAATGATCCGGACAATGTATGATGGCATCCGCATTATTATTTTTGCACCGGACTATAAGCCAGGTTCTCCGTTCCTTAAGAAATGCTTTGAGATGGGTATCTTGAATATCATTACAACGGATGATTATAAGATTTTGCAGGATGAACTTGTGTACTGCATAAAAAAAGGTATGTCATACCGGGATGCAGCAAAGTACAAGGACAGTGTGCCGGAAAAGATTAGCGTGAAACATACGCGAAAAACGGTAATGAAACGCATGATCGGGATAGCAGGGACTTGCGAAAATATCGGTGTAACACATAATGCCATTGTCCTGGCAAACTTTTTCAGACAAAAGGGATATATGGTGGCATTGGTTGAAAAAAACAATTCTGGAGCATTTGAAACGATATGCAGCGCTTTTGATGAGAAAACATATGAGGATGGTTATTATACGTTAAATGGTATCGATTACTATACGGACGCCAATGATGAAAAAATCCAGATGGTACAGGAACATCCTTATAACGTGATATTGATGGATTTTGGCTGCCTGACAGAAGAAAATAAGGACGCATTTGAGCGATGTGAGGATCGGCTGCTGATTGCAGGAGCACGTCCGTGGGAAATGGAGGATACAAACAGAATATTTCCCCTGGCATCCAGAGATGTCCTGGCAAAATATGTGTTTTGCTTTAATTTCGTGCCAACATCGGAGCAGGAAGCGATACGCGATGGAATGGGAACCCTTGATAATGTACATTTTTTGACATACACAGAGCGACCGTTTGAGCAGGCAGACTTCTCTGATGCAGCGCATATTTTTGCAGAAATTCTTCCGGAAGAAGTGGATGTCAAGGAAAAAACTGGAATATTAAAAAAATTGCTGCACAAAAGGCAGGAAGGTGAAGGGAACCGGGTTCCCTTCAAGATGTAATTGCGAGGACAGAAATGAAGAAAAAAACAGAACAACCGTTAATTTTATACAAAAAATATTTGCATGATAATCAGTTTTCCAAGGAACAACCGGATGAAATTGTACCTGTCAGGCGACATCGAAGTCTGTATCAGGTAGTCTCAAATGTAATATTGTCTGTGATTGTGACAATTTTGATCGTGCTGGCGGTTGTTGGGGCGATTACACTTGCTACTCCGGTGATGCGGGAGCAGCTTAAAGATACGGTTAGGTCAGAATGGAATCGGGAGAATAAGTGAGAGCAGGAGGAGATTAGATGGGAGCAAGCGCACATGAGATTGTAATGGAAAGCCGACAGGAGATTGTCGATAAACTGATTGCACAGATGGAAAAGGGCTATGCGAGTACACGGGCTGCCTGGAACAGCATGAAAACGGGACGTCCGTATAATTCGGAATCAGAAGCTGTTTATAACGGTATCAACAGATTTCGTCTCATGTTTGCATCGCTAGAGCATGGATATGAAGATCCACGTTGGATGACTTATAAACAGGCGAAGGATGCAGGATATCGGATTAAAGCCGGAGCAAAGAGCGTACTTCTGGAGAAGTGGATTTATTATAAAGAAGTTCCAAGCCTTGACGAGAATGGAGAGCAGGTCATTGGTGCGGACGGACAGCCTCAGATGAAAAAGTTACTGTATAAAAAGCCGATTGTGAATTACTTCAGGGTTTTTAATGCAGAACAGATCATAGGAGTGCCGGAATATGTGAAGGAGCAGATTACAGAAGATCAATATTCTGACTATGCAGATAGGTTTGAAAAATCGAGTAAGTGCCCCGTTTGCTATGAAAACCAGGATTCTGCCTATTATTCGGCTGTAGAGGATAAAATTCATTTGCCTCCGAAAGCGGCATTTAAAAATAATGAGACGAGACTGGGGGTGCTGTTGCATGAGATGGCACATTCAACGGGGCATGAGAGCCGCTTAAATCGTCCACTTTTGAACGCATTTGGAACACCGGAATATGCGAAGGAGGAACTGAATGCAGAGCTGACGTCACTATTTCTGGAGAATGACTTTAACATTTCTATCGAGCCGGAGAGTGAGATTATTAAGGATCATGCTAATTATGTAAAAAGCTGGCTGGCGGTACTAAAGAAGGAGCCGGACGCTTTGTTCGATTCTTGCAAAACAGCAGAGAAGATATCCAATTATCTGTTAGAAAACTACAGAGAACTTGAACGCAGTAAGGATGTAGAAAATGTGCATATGGTTGAATCAGAAACTGTAGACAGTACCAGACAGGGAGAGAGTTTTGCCAGACGGGAAATGCTGCAGGAAATGCGGGCAGAAATGGGATTTGGAAATATGATTTTGTAAATGAACAGCATGGAAAGGAGGTGAGACCCATGGAGCAGGTAATGAAGCATTATGGAAATGCTATTCTGGTAATTATTGTATTGCTGGCACTGGGAGCAATTCTTGTTGCAGCGCTGTCATCTGATGGCTATGTTGCAACCGCATTTAAAGATGCACTTACAGGATTTTTTACACGCATGAATGGATTAGCGGGCACATGATCATGACAGGATTTCTTCTGTATATCAGCTGCATTGTGGCTGATATACAGAATGAAGAAAGAACAGGAGGTTGAATATGAGTGAAGTAATATATGATCCGACACCGGAACAGTTCGGTGTGTTTTGGAAATACGTAGATGATCCTGATGTGACAGACATTGATTTTAATGGTCGGGCATTATGGATTACAAATCTGCATACAGGCAGACATAAGGTGGATGAGAAAATCACCGATGATTTTTTAATTGCATTTGCACATAATATTGGGAATTGTGTAAACAAGCCGTTTAACAATGCCAATAAGATCCTGGAGGCTGACACAAAAGAACTACGAATCAGCATCATCCACGACTCGGCAGCCACCACTGGAATCAGTGTTTGTATCCGCAAATCCTCGCCGGTAATCCGTAATACGATATCTGGGATGATAAAAGATAAGTATTGCCCGACAGATATTTTAATGCTGCTGATTAACTGTGTAACGGCGGGCATGAACTTTGTGATCGGCGGGGAACCGGGTTCTGGAAAAACAGAGTTTGTAAAGTTTCTGATGCAGTTTATTCTTCTGGAAAAGCGTGTGATCACGATTGAGGACTCTCTGGAAATTCACTATTCGGAAATCAACCCGGATGCAGATGCGGTAGAGCTTCGTGTTGGAGAAGACTTTTCCTATACGGATGCAATTAAAGCATGTTTGCGTCAGAACCCGATGTGGCTGGTATTGTCGGAGGCGCGGTCGGTGGAGGTAACATCCCTGATAGAGCAGTGGAGTACCGGTGTTAATGGGATAACAACCATCCATTTGGATGATTTGCGTAAGCTGCCAGACCGGATCGAAAACATGATGAATGATGTGAACGATGCAAGCCGACTGGAAAACCGGATTTACCGCTATGTAAATGTCGGGGTACTGATCCGCAGGGAAAAAGAAGCAGACGGTGGTATCAGGCGTTACATCGATCAGATGTGTTTTTATGTGAGAGAAGAGCACAAAAACCGTGTTTATATGTTAGTGGAGGATGGAGAGATTATCAGCCGGAAGATACCTGCAGATATCGCCAAACGCCTGAAATTAGCCGGAATTGATGAATTTTTCTGGTGTGATCTGGATCCATTTATAAAGAGAGGCATGTGATATGAAACAGAAAAAGCATTTATGGAGAATTGGATTGATGGATCCCCGAAATTTAGCAAAAGAGGTGCATGTCTACGGTTACAATTTTAGCTGGAAAACGCATTTATCACTGATTGTGTGTTCTTTGCTTGGCATGGGTGCGATCGGTGTGGTATTCCACCTGAATGCTGTATATTTTGCCGTAGCAGTGATTGCAGTGGTTGTAATGCTGCCGATTTTTGTTTTAACCATGTACAAGCGTATGTATGAGCAAAAACGCTTTGGAGACGTAACAACATACTTAGAGCAGATGCTGTATGCATATCAGAAAGAGGGAAAAGTTCTATCTGCATTAAAAGAAACAGCGATGATATTTGACTCGGGGCAGATGCGAGAACACATTGATCGGGCAATCGCTTACATTGAAACAGGTGTCAGCAGTACAGAAAGAGGATTTACAGCCGAAGGACTTGCTATCATTGAGGAAGCTTACGAATGCGTTAAGATACATACAGTACACGACACACTGCTGAGTATTGATCAGCATGGCGGAAATGTAGATGGATCAATCATATTGCTGCTGGAGGATCTTGAGGTATGGAAGAGACGGGGGTACAAGCTGCAGGCACAGAAAAAGCAGCAGCACACAGATAATATAATATCCATCATCGTAGCTACTGCCTTATGTGCCATTGCATTGTATGTTATAGATGGCATGAGGGATTTATTCCCATCGGTGGCGGTAAGTACAAGTATTATGAAACTGCCATTGATTCAGTTAACATCATTTGTCTTCTTATTATGGGAATTGTGGGTACTTGTCAGGAGTTTTCGGAGTATGTCATCTGATTGGCTCCAAAGCGGGGAGATAAAAGATGCGGAATATCTGTTGCACTGCTATGATAAAATCCGCGATTATGATGTCATGACTGAAAAAAAGAAAAGTCTCCTGTGGTCATCTCCGTTTTTGATAGCAGCCGTGATCGTTTTTCTCATGCACAGGAGAGGGATTGCCTTGCTGCTGCTGGTTGTGGGAATGATATGTTTGTTTCAGCACCGGATGACCAGAAAACTGGCGATGGAGGATGTAACAAATGCTTTGTATGCAGCAATGCCGCAGTGGATGATTCAGATGGCACTGTTGCTGCAGCACAATAATGTACAGGTATCCATTGCAAAATCAATACAATCGGCACCAGAGATTTTACGACCGGAACTGCAGCTTTTACAGGAACGCTTGTCGGAGCATCCGGAGAGCCTGGCGGTTTATACGGATTTTTGTAAGGATTACGATGTGCCGGAAGCACAAAGTCTTATGAAAATGCTGCATTCCATTGCGGAAGCAGGAACGGGAAATGCGAATCTGCAGATCACTAACATGCTGCAAAGAGTACAGGAAATGCAGCAGCTTTCGGATCAGCGGCAGGATGAAAGCAGTCGTTTTAAAATGCAGATGGTATTTTTATATCCGGTGTTTGGAGCAACGGTGAAGTTATTGATTGACCTTACGCTTGGCTCTGTGTACATGATGTCAATGCTTGGCAATATGGGAGGTGTCTGATCTTATATGAAATATGTGATAGAAGCGTTTAGCATTCTGTTTGCCCTGCTGACTGGACTATATGGCAGTGTGTCGGTTATATCCGTTAGTGGTCAGATAGCGGCGGCAAAAGAATATAAAGCGGATGTGATTGCGGAGATTGAGAACAGTAATTTCAATCCATCCGTCATTGCTGCATGTACTTCACAGGCAGAGGCAGAAGGGTATCAGCTGACGGTATCGGACTGCACATATGATGCGTTAGGAGATCTCAATACCGCAGAAGTTATCCTGACATATGAGTACAATCTGCCGTTTTTTGGAGTCTCCGGCACACGGACTACGCGCGGCATTGCACGATAGAACAGCAAGGAGAAAGAAATTATGAAGATTGTAGTAGAAGAACTTGGACTTGGTCTGCTGGCTATAGTGGGAGGTCTGGCAGCTTATAAGCTTGTAGCAAATGTATATCTGTTTATTACGGCTTTTTAGTTGACCGGAGGGAAACAGCTATGGAGAAAATTGTAGAATATTTTGGCAGTGCCTTTTTGGCGATGACAGCACTTCCAGTGCTGAAGCTTTTTGTATCCAGCATGCAGTCAGGAGGCGCTATTTATAATATTGTTGTCAACTATCTGTCAACGATATGCGGATAATGAGGAGACTGTTATGGAAAAAATATTGGATGAGTATGGCAGATTTCTGCTGGATCTGCTGGCAATGGGATTTTTGATCGCTTATCTCTTTGGCACCGTGACAGATGATGCGGGACATTGTGGCATTCTGGAGATCACAGGGGCACAGATTGCCGTTTGGGACACCGACTATAACGCGTATCAGGATTATGATACTTACGAGGCAGAGGCACAGAAAGGAAATCCGGTGATCGAATACATTGCAGCCGAACCGATGGCGTTGGGCGAAAACAGAGCCGCGGATTACATAGCAGCATCCGCCTGGGACGGCGTGGAACTTCCTTTTTTGATTATAAGAGTGGAAGACTGGAGAGGTGCAGAAATGGATCTGAATGGAATTTATAATGAGGCTGGCAATAGCTTAAATTTTTCTGCACCGGGAATCTATAAGGTGCGCGTGGTAACGAGAGATGCGGGAAACCGGAAGACGGAATGTGATATCCGGATACCGGTGAGCAGGTGATGTGGTATGAAAAATATAGTTTTAGTGATTACAAGTGCAATAATTGGAGTATTGACACTTGCTATCGTAATGACAGTAGGTGGACGGGAGAACCGAAGCATGGAAATAAACAGTAATTTGCCGGCGGCTGTAGAGCAGACGGTAGCGAATCTGGTTGAACGTAAATATACGATTGATGACAGAAATGAATACCTGGCAGATTTCATGGAAGATCTTAGTGCAGGATTAGACACAGAATCAGAGATTAAAGTAGAGATAACAAATGTTGATCTGGAGAAGAGGATGATGGGAATAAAAGTGACAGAAACATTTTACCATCCGAACGGACGCCAGGGATCAGTGACGTGCGAACGCACGGTAATTCTGGATTCGAATGAGCATGTCACTGATCCAGAGTATAAGGTGCGATTTTATGTTCATGGTCACTTATATAAGGCATGTATGGTTTTAGCGGGTGAAACGGTCGATGAGCCGGTAAAGCCGGATGGAATCTCCGGCTGGCAGGATGCAAATGGATATCTGGCAGACTTTAGCCAGCCAGTGATGCAGAACCTTGCATATTATGCATATTAAAGAGGAGGTAACGGATATGGAAGCAATGTCATTGTGTGAAGAGGAAGTATATGTGGAACTTTGCCGGATGGAGGAACCACCGGCACTGGAAGAAATGCGTGCTGCTGTGAATATGCGGGGGCATGAATGGAAGCCACAGACGGTTTCTACATTTTTGATAAGACTGGTAAAAAAGGGATATGTCAGCACCTATCGAAAGGGACGATATTTTTATTATGTCCCGGTAGTACCGTTGGAAGAATATCAGAAGAGAGAATGTGAAAGGATGCTGCAAAGGCTGTTTTGTGGGGATAGCGGTAAAATGCGCAGCTGCCTGACACTGGTAGAGCAGGAAGCATTAAAAGCGTAATAGATAACATAAAAATATGGAAATAACGAACCATGTAGTGTATACTAATATGATAGAAAGATAGGTATACTTTTTTAGTGAAAATGGGATTAAGGCAAAAGTTTACATAGTAAGTGTCCAAAAAATTGGACACTTCATGTGAGATAATTACTTCAAAGGTATAGATACCTGCTTATAGACAGAAGGGAGGATACAGGAATGGATCCAAATGAAATGAGCCATGAGGAACTGATGGAAGCGTTCATGAACAAAATCGCGTATGTAGATGAGGGCGATATTGTAGATGATGACGACTACGAAACGCAGCTTGAGTTCAGTGATGAAGAGATGCGGGCTTTTCTGAAGGGAAAGCTGTAAATTAGCCGTAAATCAGAAAAAGCGAATATTGAAGGAGCTGCCGGTAATTGATATAATACAGGCAGTGCTACCAGAAACGGTAGGCGGTTAGCCCTCGGCAGAGGGACTGAACCCTCTGATTACATAGAAACCTGCAAAGGAATCTGATGAAAAGGAGGGGATGCGAATGATAAATCTGGAAGAACTGATTCAGTTCACAGAATTATTGATAAGCGTTGCCACCTTGTTTTATGTCTTAGGCAGAAACAATGGCAAAAAAAAGTAACCGCCCAAGCCTCGCAAACTGAACGGTTATTTTTAATCAATTAAGTATGTAGGCTAACCGTCTATCGGTAGCACTTCTATGATTATATTATCATTTCCGGACAGATCCGTCAACATTTCCGAATTGTATTTTAAAATGTGAGGAGAAAAGAGTATGAAGAGAAAGATGGTTTTAGTATTTTTAATAGCGGCACTTGGTGTGTCTGCATGTGGCACGGCAGCTCCGGAGGTGGAAGCAACAGAGGCTGTTGTGGAGACAGAAGCCACGGAAGAGACAGAAGTTGTGGAGGAAACGGAAGCAACGGAGGTCGTAGAGGAGACGGAAGCTGTAGAAGAGACAGAAGCCACGGAAGAGACGGAAGTCGTAGAACAGACAAAGAAAACGGAAAAGGTAAGCCAGGACACGAAGAAGCAGAAGAATGGTACGTCTGGGAAAACGAATACAACCACAAAAAGCGGATCAGATACGACTGCCACCAGTGCAGCTGCTACAGGAAGCAGTGCTTCTGGAAACAGTAACAGTGGAAATAGTAACAGTGGGACATCTGGAAGCAGTAATTCTGGGAACAGTAACAGCGGAACATCTGGAAGCAGCAATTCCGGAAATAGCAACAGTGGAACATCTGGAAGCAGCAATTCCGGAAATAGCAACAGTGGAACGTCTGGAAGTACCAACAGCGGAAGCAATAATGGCGGAAGTAGCGAGAGTGGAAGTACAACACCAAGTGGTGACAGTGGAAACGGTGGAAGCGGAGATAATGGAAGTTCTGCGCCGAGTGCAGACACCGGAAGCAATAGCGGAACGTCTGGAAACGGTGACTATACAATGTCAGAGCCAGATGATGTTATTGAGGGAGATCCGTCACTTGGAGACAACACAGGAACAGGTGGAAATGGTGGAGTAAATTCAACTGATACACCGGATTCTACTTTCTGATAGGCTTATGAAAGGAGAAAAGTATGTGTGAAGAGCGAAAGCTCAAAAGAATATTATTTAGTGTACTTATAGCAGTTTCGTGGATCGTAATTGCGTTACATGCAGATAATGTTATGGCGGCAACATCAGCTGGAGATGTGACTATACAGAAAAATGTGTCTGGACGTTTGTCAACAGGTCAGAATGGAGAAAATACAGCGGTAGGTAGATATGGTTTGAATTATACGGGTAACATCAACGTTTATTCTTCACCGTCACCTGGAAGTGATGATATATCTTACCGTAGTCAGACGCTGCCGGGATGGTCTAACAGTTCGATGGGAACCCTGTACGGGGATAATAACACGACTAAGGTGGTAAAGGCATATCTGATCTGGGAGACAAGAAAGCGGTATGATCGGTATGATAATAATGCTAACCATGTAAGTTTTATAATGCGTGATGGCAGAACTCGCTGGAATATTTACCCGGATCGAGTGTATGTAGATGATCGCAGCTCGCAGTACGTCTCTGGTTGGGAACAGCCCCGACCGCGCGTGTACTGCAATGTGGCAGATGTTACAAACATTGTACAGACCTATGGGTATGGTGATTATTATGTCGCCAATATACCGGTGTGTCTTGCCTCTGATCTCTGGGAACAGGATACAGGAGGTGGTGGAACACCGACTGGCTGGCAGCTGATTGTTGTGGAGGAAAATGAGGACTATCCGGTACGTGCGGTTACTTTAAAAGCAGGATCTGTATATCGGTTTGGTAATGCTGCTTGGGAGGGCGACACATACGGTTCCACGGACGCAGAGAGAGCTACAGTCACAATGGGAACGGAATTAGGCAGCGGCTTGAAAACCAAGGAATATGGTGATGTGACAGGACAGGTATTGTTCGGAAGCATCAACGCGTCAACGTCTGGAAATGGTATGGGTGTCAATTTATACACACAGCAACAGGCAGGTGCTGCAAAAAGCCTACGATATGCCGGAGATACGCCGCGGGAAGGAGGTTTTTACCGCGGATCGGACTATTTTGCACAAGGGCATGATATGTGTTCGGTGCTTTATGAGGTGTCCGGTCTGGATCAGGGTGCATCTGTGTTCGGCGTAGATATTACGCGGGTAAGCTGGAATACGCAGCTATACATTGGAGCGGCGGTTGATATCGCTTTCCCGGGTTTTGAGGCGCGGCAGACAACAAGTATATCAGATGGGAAGGTGCTGGTAAAAGGAACGATCACGAATACATCTGAACAGGAAAATACTGGAATTTACGGCGGTGAACTGACAGTGATATTAGATCCGAATCTGACGCCGGATTTGACGAATTACAGTATTGCGGGAAATGGCAATATTGCGTCCGGTGCTGCTGTGCGGCAGGGTACGGTGACGGATGCAGACGGGACAGTACATAATACGGTTATCTTTTCCGGAGGTGGCGTATCAAGCTGGTTCAAGGGAGATAAGATTGAGTATACGATCTACTGCAGGATCAGTGGATCTGGTATGACTCGGTTTGATAACAGAGATCAGTTTAGCGGGTATTTAAAGTCTGGTGGAGTGGATACGGGACACTGGATCGATAAGGCATGTACTGCAGCCAGCGGATGTGATGCGCTGTTCCGGGTGGATCTGACTGCAGGAACCGGTATCCAGAGTGTTAGTGGTGCTGGTAATTATACAGCAGGAGCGGCGGTGACGGTCAATGCGGTGGTAAAAAATGGCTATCATTGGACAGGCTGGAGTGGATCATATCAGACGAATACAAAGCAGTATCATTTTACTATGCCTGCACAAAATGTGAGCATGACGGCAACAGCACAGATTAACCGGTCAACGTTGAAGGTTGATCCGAATGGTGGTACATGGAGTGGAAGTACCGGAGTACAGAGCTTTAGTGAGAATTATGGAACTGCTAAATCCATTCCGGATCCGGTAAGAACCGGGTATACCTTTTCCGGCTGGGTAAAGTCGGAGCCGTTTTACGGAAGTCTTAATAATGCGGTCTATACGTTTGGTGCTGGAAACGGCGTGACGGATGTTCTGACGGCATCCTGGACAGCAAACAGCTATACGCTACATTTTGATCCGAACGATGGCAAGGAAGCGACGCCGATCGATGATATGACGATCACTTACGATCAGGATGTGACACTGCCGGATGCTACGGGGCTTTACATCCGCTATACATTGGATGGAGAGGATATCACACAGCAGGTGTTAGACGGTACGATCGTATTGGATGATACCGGCGCAGTGGTTATGATGATGGATGCCGATACGGGGCTGATGATGACACCGACCGGGGGCATAGTAAATGAGGATGGAAGCATCACGAACCCGGACGGAACTATCATAATGTCAGATGGAAGCGTAGCAGATCCGGAAGTGATAGAACCGGAAGCTTCCGGTAAGGCGGTGGAAGAACCGAAGCGAGAAGCAACAGAACCGGAAGCTTCCAGTAAGGCGGTGGAAGAAGCGAAGGAAGAGACAACAGAACCGGAAGCTTCCGGTGCAGAAGAAGATATAGATGCACAGGTGGCAGAAGCGGAAGAATCGGAGACTCCGGAAGAACCGGAAGATCCAACGGCTGATCCGGCGCCGGATAAAAAGGCATATGCATCTGTTTTTATGGGATGGGCGTTTGAGGATGGGCGTGAAAGCTTTATCCCGCAATGGACAGCGGGGACATCGATAGCTGTGGCAGACTTAACCAATGCTGCCGGTGTGACGGATCAGAGCGGTGCGACTATAACGCTTTATGCGGTGTGGGATGACTGTCCGTGGATTGTTGCAGAAAATCTGTATTATACACTGACGCAGGCGCAGAGCGGATATATCACAGACAGTGAGATCCTAAGCCATGCAACGGCATACGACCGGGAGGACGGCAGTCCGATTGAACCGGGATTCCACGAAAATGGAACATCTTTTTCGATTCCGGACTATCAGGCATCGGATTTTACGCAGTTTCGACGCGAAGGCAGCTGTACGGAAAACCTGACGGTGGTGGACAGCACAGGAAGTACCTATTATAAACAGATCACAGTCTATGTGGTAGATACTACTGCAGTTGCGGTGGAGCCTGAGGGAACAACCCGGTTCATCAACGAGTATTATTATAACCAGCCGGAGACAAACGGTGGTCTGGCAGCAGATTCCATCTGGTTGACAGATCCGGAATATGCAGCGGCGTTGCAGACGGCTTTTGCAAACTCCCGCAACGGGTCAGCGGAGGAGGTCTATGAATTTAGTCATGAGGACATTCTGGCGATGAAGCAGTTCATCGATGACAATGGCTTTGGTAATACAAGAAGCGATGATGCGCTGACACGATTTTATAATCAGTTTATGGAACCAAATAAAGTGGAATAGAGAATAAAAAGGAACTTTTGGGGAATACTTGAAAATGCTGCCTGCATATGCTATAATGCCGGTAAGTAGGAAATGAGATTGTATCCAAGTGGAAGTAAAAGCCCCAGAGCGTCACCTCTGGGGCTTTCTTTAGGCTAGTTGTCACTGTCGTTTCCATCTAATCATTCGCAGATATAGTAGCTAACTATACCAGCCATAACGGAAACCAAAAAGGATAAAGTAATTTCCACGAGCACACCCTCTTTCTGTTGCCAGAATGGGTGCGACAACAGTAATATTATATTATAAAACAGGGGAAATGATATGGAATATGAGCAGATTATAAAACATTGGAAAGATAAGAAGATAGCTACAGTGGTGGATCTGAGAGAAAGCCTTTCAAGCTACAGCATAATTTTCGCGTATAATTCCGGCGCCATTGAAAATCCGGAGATTACTTACCATAATACCAGAGAGGTATTTGAAAATGGGAAAGTGGTGAATTTTACCGGAAATTTGAGAACTGTTTATGAGATTGCAAATCAGAAGGCTTGCTTTGGCGCCATGCTGCAGCATATTGTAGACAGAGATCCGGTGACGTCAGAACTGATATGTGAAATACATAAATATCTGACGCAGGGAACCTATGATGAGAGACGCTGGGAGAGAGGCGAAAGACCGGGGACATTTAAGATCCATGATTACTGTGTGGCAGATGGGCAGGGGGCACCACCGGAGGATGTTCCGATGGAAATACAGGAGCTGTGCGAAGAGATGGAGGACGTCCCGGATCGTGGCGAGAATATATGGAAAGCTGCAGCATATCTGCATTGCAAATTTGAGAATATACATGCATTTGCGGATGGAAATGGTCGCGTGGGACGCACGTTGATGAATTATTTTCTGATGATCCATAATTATCCGCCGTTGGTGGTATATAATGAAACCAAGCAGAAATATTATAATGCACTTGCACATTATGATAAAACGGGAGAGGTAGACCCCTTTGTAGCATATATGAAAGAGTGTATGGAGCAGACTTGGGATGTAAAGCCGGTACCGGAAAGAAAGCTGCAGGATATGCTTGATTTGTCGGGTGAACAGACATTAGAATAAAAGAGAAAAGCATCTGCTAAGAGATTGGAGCCTCGATCAGATGCTTTTCAAACCAAAACATGGCTGTAGTTGCGCCTATGTTTCCAGATGATGATAGCATTTTGAAACAGATGTGTCAACCAGCCATACGAACTATTTTGAATTTTGAAAATTCAAGAAGCATAAGGATAGAACAAAAGAATGCTGGTGAGAGTATGGTGGAAAAGAAAAAGAAAGTATTAGGCACGGAATATCATGTTACGGTTCAGTATGGTCAGGAGCGCCTGGAGAAATGTGTGGAAAACATGCTGCGGGACAAAGAAAAAAAAATCCGGATGACGGATTGCAATTATAGGAAGCGTTCGATATGATAAGCAGGGGGATATGCTATTATGGGTAAGAGAGAACAAAAGTACAGAACGGCGATCTACTGCAGATTATCGGATGAAGACTATGAAAAGAAAAGGGAAGTGTCTGAAAGTATTGAGAACCAGATGTTTATTTGCCGGAAATACATAGAGGAACGACCGGAACTGGAAGAAGCAGAGGTTTATGTCGATGATGGACACACTGGGCTTGATTATGATCGAGCCGGTTATATCCGGATGATGGAGGACGTGGATGCTGGAAAAATCGATTGTATCATTACAAAGAGCCTGGCAAGACTTGGAAGGGAGCACGCAGAGACAATCCGTCTTTTTAAGGTCACGTTTGTGATAAAGCGTATCCGTTATATTGCGGTGGTAGATAATATTGATTTTAACGGTCGCATCACTTCTATTGATATTCCGATCAAAGTGGTTATGAATGACAATTATTCAATGGAGACCTCAAATAATGTGAGAGCTGCATTACGGGCAAAAGCACAGCGGGGAGAGTTTATAGGATCGTTTGCCACATATGGTTATGTGAAAGATCCAAAGGATAAGAATCATCTGATCGTAGATCCGGTAGCAGCGGAAGTTGTCCGGAGAATTTATGCAGAATTTATTGACGGTAAGGATATCATAATGATTGCGCATGGGTTAAATGATGACAAGATTCCCTGTCCGTCAGAATACAAACGGCAGAATGGCTGTAATTATTCAAATAACAGGCGTCTGGAAAAAACCTATTACTGGACCTATAGCACAGTAAAAAAGATCCTGTTAAATGAAAATGAGAATTACATCGGAAATATGGTGCAGCACCGGATTGAGAAAATGGCGTATAACATAAAGAAATTTTCACAGGTGGAAAAGTCGGAGTGGATACGGCATGAGGCAACGCATGAGCCGATTATAGAGCAGAGAGATTATGATATGGTGCACAAGATGATTCAACACAGATGGAAGCAGATGGACTGCAGCAAGAACATCAATTATTTTGCAGGACTGTTGTTTTGTGGTGATTGTGGAAGAGCGATGACAAAATCGAAGCGTAAGGATGGCACGATATTGCGTTGTACGACGTATGCACGAATCGGTGTGCAGTATTGTTCACAGCATTTGATCTACCTGCAGGAATTAGAAGAACTGGTTCTGCAGGCGATACAGGCGAATGTGAATGAGGCAATTCAGAGTATGGATTTAGAGAAAATCCGACAGCAGAAGCTGCAGACCGGAATCAATGATGAGAGTAGCAGGTTAGAACTGCAGCTGGAGCAGCTGGAGCGTAATTATCATAAGATGGTCATGACTCTGTCCCAGGAATTGATTTCGATTGATGACTTTAATGTTTTTAAGACGGAATACACAGCCCAGAAAGAAATTATAGAAAATCGAAAAAAGGTATTGCAAAAGCAGAAAGACGCGGGTAAGATATATATGGACGAGTACCAGAGATGGCTTGAGACGTTTTTGCAGCACAGAGAGATCAAAGAATTGAGCCGGGAGGTACTGGTCAATCTTATCGAACGGATTGATGTTTACGAGAATAATTCTGTAAATATCACGTTTCGATTCAAAAAACCACATCAGATATAAGTCTTGATAAAGTTCAGATTCTATCACATTCAACCATTACCCTACGAGAACGGGAATACAGAGCCGATTCTCGATGCATTAAAAAAGCACCAGGCGCCTGCCACTTTCTTTGTGGTGGGACATTTTCTGGAGAGCGCGCCGGAGATTGCCAAGCGGATGGTGGCGGAGGGACATACGGTGGGGAACCATACCTATCATCATCCTGATATGTCGTCGATCGCGGATCTTACCGCGTTCCAGAAAGAGATGGACGACAACGCCGCGCTTTTTTCCGAGGTGACCGGGCAGAAGATGGCGAACTATTACAGACCGCCGCAGGGAAAATACAGCACGAAGAATCTCGAGATGGCAAAACAGCTCGGCTATCACACTTTTTTCTGGAGTCTTGCCTATGTGGACTGGAATGTCGATGCACAGCCGACGAAGGAGGAGGCGTTTGAAAAGCTGCTGGGAAGAATTCATCCGGGGGCGATTGTGCTGCTGCACAGCACCTCGAAGACGAACGGGGAGATTCTGGATGAACTGCTGACCAAATGGGAGGAAATGGGATACACGTTTCATCCCCTGTCGGAGCTCTGCGAAAAATAAAAGCGAAAAGAATTGTTTCGTTGGAAAAACAACAGAAAAATCTCCGGAGATTTCATACAATGCGTAGGTAATCAATCAGGAAATCAAAGGAGAGATCAATATGGAACATAAAATGTTTTGTTTTCAGTGTGAGCAGACAGCGGGATGCAGCGGCTGCACCGGGAATGCAGGCGTCTGTGGAAAAAGCAGTGCGACGGCAGCGCTGCAGGATGAACTGACCGGCGCGTTGATCGGGCTTGCAAAGGCGTGCGGCAACAATCCACACACCGAGGACACCACACATATTTTAATAGAAGGATTATTCACAACGATCACGAATGTCAACTTTAATGATGAGACACTGCGTGAGATGATCGCAAAGGTTCATGCGGAGAAGGAACGCGTGGTTCCGAACTGTGCCACCTGCGCATCGCCGTGCGGCAATACCTCGGATTACGACATGAAGGAGATCTGGGAGGCGGATGAGGATATCCGTTCCCTGAAGTCTTTGATTTTATTTGGCATCCGGGGCATGGCTGCCTACGCTTATCATGCGGCGGTGCTCGGCTATGAGGATGAGACGGTCAATGCATTTTTCTATAAGGCGCTTTCGTTCCTGGGCTTTGATCTGGAGATGGGAGACCTGCTTCCGGTGGTTCTGGAAGTCGGCGAGGTGAATTTAAAGTGTATGGAGCTTTTAGACCGCGCCAACACAGAGACATTCGGCAATCCGAAGCCGACAAAGGTGCCGCTTACCGTGGAGAAGGGACCGTTTATCATCATCACCGGTCACGATCTCTACGATTTAAAACTGCTTTTGGAGCAGACGAAGGATAAGGGAATCAATGTCTATACGCACGGTGAGATGCTTCCGGCACATGCGTATCCGCTGTTAAAGCAGTATCCGCATTTAAAGGGAAACTTTGGAACGGCATGGCAGAATCAGCAGAAGGAGTTCGACGGGGTTCCGGCGCCGATTCTGTATACAACGAACTGCTTGATGCCGGTGAAGGAGAGCTACCGTGACCGTGTATTCACAACAGAGGTGGTTTCTTATCCGCAGATGGTGCATATCGGTGCGGACAAGGACTTTACGCCGGTGATCGAGAAAGCGTTAGAGCTCGGCGGTTACAAGGAAGATACGGAGTTCACCGGCATCAACGGCGGCAAAGAGGTGATGACCGGATTTGCACACGGCACGGTGCTCTCCGTTGCGGATCAGGTGGTGGATGCGGTAAAGAGCGGCGCAATCCGTCATTTCTTCCTGGTGGGCGGCTGTGACGGTGCCAGACCGGGACGCAATTACTATACCGAATTTGTAAAACAGACCCCGAAGGACAGTGTGATCTTAACGCTTGCATGCGGAAAATACCGCTTTAACGATCTGGATCTCGGGGAGATCAGTGGTCTGCCGCGCCTGATGGATATGGGACAGTGCAATGATGCGTACAGCGCGATCAAGGTTGCGGTGGCGCTTGCCGAGGCGTTTGGCTGCTCGGTCAATGAACTGCCGTTATCCATGGTATTGTCCTGGTATGAGCAGAAGGCGGTCTGTATCCTTTTGACGCTGCTGCATCTGGGCATCCAGAACATCAAGCTGGGACCGACACTTCCGGCGTTTATCTCCCCGAATGTGTTAGCATATCTGGTGGAGCATTACCATATTGCACCGATCACGACACCAGAGGCAGACTTAAAGGAGATTCTCGGAGCGTAAGGGAACGGGAAAATTTCATTCTAATCGAAGAAGGCAGGTACAAAAAAGCAGTTTGTACTTGTCTTTTTTGTTACGGTATCTAAAAAACACGGACGGGCGCTAGACGCCTAGCACCCGCATGGTATTTTCCTTGATCTTTTCCGTCACTTTCGCATAGCAGATGAGCTCTTCCTCGCTCAATCCGGCAAAGCGCGCCGCATCAAAATCGTTTTGTGCGGTGGCGAGCTCCGGGAGGAGCGCGGTCGCTGCCGGAAGCAGATCCACGTGCAGGTATTTTCTGGTACTGATGACGCGGATATAATCTTTGGCGGAAAGCTTTTGCAAGGTGCGCGAGAGCGAGCTTTTGGATAATCCGGCAAAATCGGCAAGTTCCGTGCGGCTGCAAAATGTATGCATCTGGCTTAAGGACAGCAGGAGGGACAGCTCGCCAAGCGTCAGATCATTGCGCAGGGCGATCGCCTCCAGACAGCGGTCCAAAAGCTTGCGGCTCCGGTAGAACTCCGATAGGATACCCTCTCCGGAGATCGCGGAAGGACAGACCGGGATGCGCTCTGTGCCGAGCTTTTTTGCACCCGGCAGAAGCGTCGGCGGCACAGTGCCGTCACTGGCGGCATCCAGGAAAAAGCGGTAGACGGACAGCCGCTTTTTTTCGTATGCTTTTTCGTCGTAGACATTCTTATAAAATTCATTGTAATATTCAAAGACCATGAATTTCATCTTGACGGTCTTTGTGATGCTTAATCCCTGACTTGCAAGGGAACCTTTTGTCTTGACATAATAGTAGACCGGCGCCTGCAGGGCGTAGAAGACGTTGGCATGTAAAATATATTCCAGATTAAACAAAAAGTCCTCACACCAGTTCACCGAGACATCCATGCGCAGATGATATTTTTCCACAAGATCACGCCGGTACAGCTTGTTCCAGAGAACGCCATAATAAAAATCAGCGGGATTCTCCATCATATGCGCAGCAAACTCTTCGCGTGTGAGGACACCGTCATCCTCAATATCGCCCTTGTGCGAGACACGCTCTCCGACGACGCGGTAGAAATCGGCGATCACCAGATCGCAGTCATGTTCTGTGGCGGCGCGCACGAACAGCTTTGTCGCATCCGGTGTGATCCAGTCATCGCTGTCGAGAAACTGCAGGTAAGTGCCGCGAGCCTGGCTGATGGCGAGATTACGGCTGTCCGATACGCCGGTATTTTCTTTGTGGATGACTGTAATGCGGGCATCTGCGGCGGCGTAAGCATCGCAGATGTCACCGGAGCCGTCTGTGCTTCCGTCGTCGACTAAGAACAGTTCGTAGTCGGTATATTCCTGATGCAGAATGCTGTCAATGCAGCGCTGCAGATAATTTTTTGCATTGTAGACAGGTACGATAATGCTTACTGTAGGGTTCATGAAAAGAGACCTCCCGAAAAGATACTCCTTTTATCTTACCTTTGATTTTTTAAATTTGCAATGGCAAGATGGACATATCTGACCGATATATAAAGTAAAGAGAGCAGACCTGCCGAAACGGATTTCGGCAGGCGGAAACGGCGAAAGGGGAGATTTGTATGAGTTTGATACCGGATTATGCAAATGCAGTGGGAAGTGCCATGTCCTATAACCGTAAGGCGGCAGACACAAAAGGAAAAGAAAAGACGGATGGAAACGCATCGTCAGAGAAGACTGTGAAAGCCAATAAGGCGGACAAGACAGACAGGACAGGAAAAACCGGAACGGTGACTGGAAGAACGATCGGCAATCCGAAACTCAGCGAAAAAGCGGCAAAGTATTATGAAGAACTGAAAAGAAAATATTCCAATATGGACTTTATTCTGGTCAGCGAGGATCAGAAGGAGAAGGCAAGGACGCAGGCGGGAAGCTATGCCAATGCATCGAAGATGGTAGTTCTCATCGACGAGGACAAGATTGAGCGCATGGCGGAGGATGAAAATTACCGCAGACAGTACGAGGCGATCATTGCGAATGCGGGAAGCGGCATTGCACAGATGAAAAGTTCGCTGGAGGCTTCCGGCACAAAAGTAAAAGGCTACGGCATGCAGGTGAATGATGGCGGCACCGCCACCTATTTTGCCGTGCTGCAGAAGTCTTCCGACGCGCAGAAGGAGCGGATTGAGAAAAAGCGCGAGAAGGCGGCGGAAGAAAAGAAGGCGGAGGCGAAACGGGCGCAGAAAGAAGCGCAGGAGAAGCGGATCAGGGACGGAAAAAATCAAAGAGATGAACATGCAACAGAGCGTGTGAATAAGACAGATGAGGCGTCTGAGTCAGACTGGGAAAATACGGTGACGATCACGGCGTCAAGTATCGGGGAGCTGTTAAAAAAGATCAGCGATTACCAGCAGAATGAGCGGATGAATACGGTGCAGACGACAGAGGAACGCTTGGTCGGTGGACACATCGATTATAAAGGCTGACCGGATGCCGGGAGAATGAAAACAAAGAGAAAGAGATACGACAATGAAAGACGGACAGAAGCAATATCGGATTCTTAGGATTGACGAGCCTGATTTTGGCTGTGAAGGACGTGATGACGGGGAAGCGGCGTATGATGAGATCACGCTGGTAAACGAACAGGGAGAAACCTGCCTGGTGCGCATGGAGGAGCAGCAGGTGTGGAGCATGGGACTGGATGAGGGAATGCTTGCCTGGGTCGGAAAAGACGGACAGATCCGGGGACGCTGTAAGAGGATGGACATCAGCCGCTGGTCGGAAAAATATCAGGTGCGCGCACTGACAGAGCAGGATGTGGGAGCCATTTATGAACTCTCCCGGAAGAACAATCTGTATTATGAATATTGTCCCCCGTATGTGACAAGAGACAGTATCCTGTCAGATCTTGTGGCACTTCCGCCCGGAAAACTCCCCGATGATAAGTATTACGTGGGATTTTTCCGGGGAGAGACACTGCTTGCACAGATGGATCTCATTGCCGATTACCCGGAGCGGGCGATGGCGTATATCGGACTTTTTATGATGGAGGCTTCTGTTCAGCAGGCGGGGATCGGCACCAGAATTGTGGAGGATCTGTGTCGTCATCTGGCAGAGGAAGGAATCCGCACCGTGCGACTCTGCTGGGTGAAGGGCAACCCGCAGGCAGAGCATTTCTGGAGAAAAAATCAGTTCGCGCCGATCAGAGAAACACAGAGCATGTCGGGACAAACGGTGGTTCTGGCAGAACGGAGGTTGAAATAAACGTCTTTATGTGATAAAATGTAGTTGCGTAACCGGTTGCGCAACTACATTTTTTGCAGGAGAAGAAGTGATGAAAACGTGTGGGAACAGGAATTACAGAAAATGGCTGGCACTTATGGTCAGCGGCGGTCTTGCCGTAACGGCGCTTGCAGGCTGCGGCGGGAGCGATGGAGGAACAGAGCAGAGCGCGCAGATAGAGGTCTCGGAGGGGATTAAGACGGCGGCAGAAGATAATAAGGTGACGACGTTTGCACTGCCGGATGGATCGGAGGAGTCGGAGATCTATGTGGAGCCGATCGCCGATCTGCCGGATGATTTTATCCGGGGAATGGATGCGTCCGCGGTACTTTCACTGGAGAACAGCGGCGTGACGTATTACAATTATGAAGGAAAAGAGCAGGATGTCTTTGAGACGCTGGCACAGTCCGGCGTAAATTATATCCGCCTCCGCGTGTGGAATGATCCGTATGACGCGGATGGAAACGGGTACGGCGGCGGCAACAATGACGTTGCGACGGCGGTCGCCCTTGGAAAACGGGCGACGGCGTACGGCATGAAGGTGTGCGTGGATTTCCATTACTCGGATTTCTGGGCGGACCCGAAGAGACAGCATGCACCGAAAGCCTGGGAGGGCATGAGCGCGTTGGAAAAGAGCGAGGCACTCTATGATTTTACGAAGGAAAGCCTTGCCGAGCTTTTAGACGCGGGTGTCGATGTCGGAATGGTGCAGGTCGGCAACGAGATCAACAACGGCATGGCAGGCGAGGAGGATGTCGATACGGTCATGGATCTGATTGCATCGGGAAGCCGTGCGGTGCGTGAGATTGCAAAGGATTACGGAAAAGACATCAAGGTTGCCGTTCATTATACCAATATTGAGGATTACGAGGAAGTGGATACCATGGCTGCCAATCTGCAGAATGCCGGCGTGGATTACGATCTGTTCGGTCTGTCCTATTATCCTTACTGGGATGGAACGATGGAAAATATGCAGGCAGTTGCGGAAAATATTGAGAACACCTACGGAAAAGATGTCTATATCGCAGAAACATCCTACTGCTATACGACAGAGGACGGCGACGGCTTTGCAAACAGTTTTGCCGGCACGGAGGATCTGGTGGACGGATATGCGGCGACGGTGCAGAGCCAGGCGACGATGATCCGCGACATCTGTGCAGCGGCGGACGAGGCGGGAGCGCTCGGTGTCTTTTACTGGGAAGGCACCTGGATTCCGGTCGGAGATGCCGATGCGGATAACACAGCCCTCTGGGAAAAATACGGAAGCGGCTGGGCGAGCAGCTATTCGGCGGACTATGATCCGGAGGATGCCGGTCTGTATTATGGAGGCTGTTCCTGGGACAATCAGGCGATGTTTGATTTTACGGGACATCCGCTTGCCTCATTAAATGCATTCAAATATTTGAAATATGGTGCGACGGCGCCGCTTGCCGTAGATTTTATTCCGGAGGTTGCGGTAACCTGCGATGTGGGCGGTGAGGTGACGCTGCCGGATACGGTTGAGGTGGTATACAATGACCGCGCGGCAAACACACAGGAGGACGTGACCTGGGATGCAGAGCAGCTTGCTGCGATCGATACGAGCAAAGCGGGAAGCTACGAGGTGGCGGGAACGCTTGCGGACGGTACGGCAATGACGGCACAGGTTGAAGTGGAGATGGTGAATTACGTCTTAAATCCGAGCTTTGAGGATGAGGACACTTCGATGTGGAAGGTTTCCTACGAGGGAGAGAATAATCCGACCGATTTCCAGAACAAGGCGGATGATGCCTACACCGGAGATATCGCGTTCCATTTCTGGTCGGGAGATTCGGATATGTATTTTTCCATCGAGCAGGAATTTACGGATCTTGCGCCTGGAACCTATCAGCTCTCGGCGTACGCGCAGGGCGGAGATATGTCAGCGGACGCTTCGATGGAATTGTATGCAGCGGCAGACGGTACGGAATGGACAGATCCGTTTATGATGACAACCTATGCCGACTGGCAGAATCCGACGGTCAGAGAAATTAAGGTAACAGACAGTACACTCACAATCGGCGTGCGCTTCAAGTGTAATGTGAAAAGCTGGGGAACGGTGGATGATGTGACCTTGAACCGGATTTCAGATTAGAAATATAAAAGTAAGTTCACATAAAAGATAAGAAGGGATTGCCGCGTGAAACGGGCAGTCCCTTCTTAATGTGACAAGTAATACGATAAGAAGGATCATGTTTCTTGCTTTCAGCTGGAAATGCCATATTTTTCGGTCTGTTTCAAGAGCCAGTCCATTTTTGCACGGATACGGTGCAAATAATTATTTGAGGGAGTCCCCGGTTCGATGGTATTCTTGATTCAAGATAAAACGAAACACGCGAAGGCGCAGAGATGTAAGGAGGAAACGAAGATGTTAAACGTTTTGTTAGTATGTGGATCAGGTGCCAGCAGTGGCTTTATGGCAGCAAATATGAGAAAGGAAGCCGCAAAGAGAGGTCTTGATATGAAGATCACTGCAAGAAGTGAATCCGAGATTGAGAACTATATTGACGAGATCGATGCGTTGATGATCGGACCGCATTTACAGTATCTTGAGGATGAGATGAAAGAGCGCTGCGAGGGAACCGATGTAAAGGTGATCCTGATGAACCCGGAATACTATTCTGTATTAAACGGTGAGAAAGCAATCGATCACCTGCTGTCTGTTGTGGGCGAATAGAGAAGAGGGGGTAACTACAATGAACAAATTTATGAAGTGGCTGAACGAGAGCTTTGCACCGAAGATGCAGAAAATAAATAATAACCCGTGGATTCTTACCATCAAGGAATCAATCATGCAGGTAATGCCGCTGATTTTCTTGGGATCGATCTTTTGTATTCTGACGATTCCGGGAGACTACATCAGCTGGTGGCCGAACTTCTGGACCATTTATAACTGGACATTCGGTATGGTATCCATTTTTGTGGCATTTTTGATTCCGTTTAACCTGATGGAGAAAAAGCGCAGAAGAAAGAGCCGTATCGTTGCAGGTGTTGCCGGACTGATCCTGTTTTTCCAGTCCATCAACCCGCAGTTCATTGCAGATCAGCAGGCAAGCTTAGAGAGCGGTGATATTGCATTTTCCGGTTTTACCAGCATTGGTGGTATCGGAGCCGGCGGTATGTTCCTTGCGATCATTGCAGGCTTGATAGCGGCAGCAATCGTAAATCTGCTTGGAAATTTCAGCTTTTTCAAAGAGGATTCGGTAATTCCAGAGTTTGTCCGTGCATGGTTTGATTCCATGCTCCCGATCGGTCTGGTCGCAGTTCTCGGATGGATCTTAACCGATGCATCGTTCCTGAACTTAAACCTATATCAGATTGTGGTAGATATTTTTATGCCGTTGCAGAATTTTGCACAGAACCCGTTTGGTTTTGTATTTATCATGTTCTTATATTGTTTCCTGTATTCCATGGGTATTTCCACCTGGGTACTGACACCGGTGGTAAGCCCAATCATGATTGCAGCAGCATCTGCAAATGCGGAGCTTGCAGCAACAGGAATGGCAACCAATGCGAACTTATCTATTTTCACAGATGCGACCGTATATTCCGCATATCTGTGGATAGGAGGTATCGGCTGTACGATGCCGCTTGTGATTATGATGCTCACAATGGCAAAATCACAGAGAATGAAAGCGCTTGGAAAAGCGGTTTTAGTACCGGCTATTTTCAATATCAATGAGCCGACCGTGTTCGGTTGTATCGCATGGAATCCGATTCTGATGGTTCCGATGTGGCTGCAGGGAATTATTCTTCCGATCATCATTTATGTATTGACGAAAGTGATTCCGCTGTTCCCGATCCCGGATATGCTCTTTAACATGTGGTATTGTCCGTTCCCAATCTGTACATGGCTTACAACCCGCTCCCTGTTTGGTATCGTATTGATGCTGATCGTATTTGCAGCATCCTGGATGATCTGGATGCCGTTCTTTAAGATCTATGACAAGCAGGTATGTGATGAAGAAGCAGCAGAACAGAAATAAGGAAACGCAAAAAGCAAGAGTAATGAGGAGAAAAAACATGGCAGTAGAAAATAATATGGATGATGAATTAGATCAGGTAAGTGCGGAGGCAATGCAGATTATTATGAGCGCGGGCGATGCCCGCGTGAGTTGCAACGATGCCTTAAAGGCAATCGCGGAAGGCAGTGTGGAAACTGCAAAAGAACTCATCAAAAAAGCGGAAGGACAGATTGCAGAGGCACATCATGTGCAGACAGATGCGATTCAGGGATCCATCGGTGGGGAGACACAGACGTATAGTCTTCTGTTTGCCCATGCGCAGGACACACTGATGACTGTGTACAGTGAGATTCATATGACAAAACAGCTGTTGCAGATTTTTGAGGGATATGAGCAGCGCATCCGCGCACTGGAAGAAAAGATTGCAAAATAGCACACAGTTTTGGAGGGTAAAAAATGAGCAGAGTACCGGAAGGATTTCCGAAGGATTTCCTCTGGGGTGGCGCGTTTGCAGCCAACCAGATGGAAGGGGCATATGATGTAGGCGGAAAGGGTTTGTGTATTGCAGATATCAATGAGTTCGTCGACGATATCCCGTTGGATAAGAAATATAACGGTGAGGTGACGACGCAGTATATCAAGGATGCCATTGCGAGCAAGGACCGCGTTTTCCCGAAACGGTGGGGAATTGATTTTTACCACACCTACAAGGAAGACTTAAAGTTATTGAAGGAGCTGGGGTTAAAGACCTACCGTACATCGATCAACTGGGCGAGAATTTTCCCGCATGGCGATGAGACAGAGCCGAATGAAGAGGGACTGAAGTTTTATGAGGATCTGATCAATGAAATTATTGCCAATGGTATGGAACCGATGATCACAATTTCGCATTACGAGATGCCCCTGTATCTGACGACGCATTACAAGGGCTGGTATTCCAGAGAGGTGATTGATTTCTTCTACCGCTATTGCAAGGTATTGTTTGACCGTTTCGGCGACAGGGTAAAATTGTGGATCATCGTAAACCAGATCAATCTGATCGCGGTAGAGTCCTTCAACCATCTTGGAGTAGCGGAGGATCTCGTTGAAAATATTGCAGAGGCAAAATATCAGGCAGTTCACAATGAGATGGTTGCCTGTGCAAAGGCAACTGCCTATGCGCACAGCTTGAATAAAGACATCCAGATCGGCATGATGCTCTGCGGCGGACCGGATTATCCGGCAACCTGTAAGCCGGAAGATGTCCTGGCATGTATGCGCCATAACCAGATGGAATATTTCTGCGCCGATGTGTTACTCCGCGGGCGTTACCCGGGCTATGCTTTCCGATTCTTTGAGGAGCGGGGCTACAACATTGTATTCGGCGAGGAGGATGAGGAAATCTTAAAGAATACCGCAGATTTTATGTCATTTTCCTATTACTATACACGCGTGTGCGACAAGGAAAGCTATGAGCGGGATAATTCTTCTTACCGCAATAAAGAACTTCCGGCAAACCCGTGGGGCTGGACGATCGATCCGACCGGCCTGCGTTATATGCTGAATGTATTTTATGACCGCTATCAGTGCCCGATTTACATCACGGAAAATGGTGTGGGATATTTTGACAAGTTAGAGGCAGACGGGACGATTCATGACCCATACCGTGTGGAGTTTTATAAGGCACATATCCAGCAGATGAGAGAGGCGATCAAGGATGGCGTGAACCTGCGCGGCTACTATGCATGGGGACCGATTGACATCATCAGTTGTTCTTCTTCCGAGATGAGTAAGCGTTACGGATTCGTCTATGTGGACCAGGACGATTACGGAAAGGGAAGCGGCAGAAGAATCAAAAAGGACAGTTTTGCATGGTATCAGCATGTGATTGAGACCAACGGGTCAGAACTGTAAAAATAAAAAAAGAGGACAAAAGGAGCGCAGCGGACAGGAAATCTGTCCATGAGCTTCTTTTGTCGTATTCTGTGTTACAGAAAAATCCAGATGGAAAAGAAAAGTCAGATATGATACAATAGACGGCGCAATAGGGAAAGGCAGGAGCGGAGAGGATGAAAAAGCAGCACAATGAGCTGATTAAGATACTGGCAGAAGACAAGGAATGGCAGACAGCCAGAACATTGGCGATGAAGCTGAACGTATCTGAGCGGAGTGTGAAAAACTATATAGCGGAGATCAACCAGCTGCTGCATGATCCCATTGAATCCTCCAAACGCGGCTACCGCATGCAGATGGAAGATATCAAGGCATTTGTGCGGCAGGATGAGGCAGCCATCCCGCAGAGCCCGGGGGAGAGACAGGTCTATCTTATGGAATGGATCATTACCGGTGCAATCCGTGAGGAGGAGATCGATCTTTTTGATGTCAGTGAAAAGCTGTGTGTCAGCTTAGAGACCACGAAAAAAGATCTTGCCGTGGTGAAAAAATCGTTTGAAACATACAGACTGGAGCTGCAGACACATGGAAGCGCAGTCGGCATCTATGGAACAGAGCGGAAAAAACGTAAGGCATTCCGGGAACTGATCTATCAGCTGTTCCGTGAGAATGAACTGGAGATGTCTTCCATTCAGAAGATGATACCGCAGATCGATATCGTTCATCTGCGTGGGATTCTGATGGACGAAAGTGAAAAAAACAGCTGCTATCTGAATGAATATGCACTGATGGATATCCTGTTAGACATTGCCATCAGTATGGCGAGAATCCAGAATCACTGTGTGTTGGAAGATAAGAATGAGGTGACGGCGGAATACAGGGAAGACCGGTATCGCTTATTCACATCGATTCTGGAACGGATTGAGAGTGATTATGCAATTCATCTGGATGAGATCGAGGAAAACGAATTAAAACTGATGATTATGAGCCTGATTCGCAGGCGCAGACCAGCGGAGCAGACGGAAAATCCCAAGGAATTTTTAGATGAGCGGACGTATCTTTTGTTTGTGCGGATTCTGGAGTATCTGAAGGACGAATTTGATCTGGATGAGTTGATGGAGGATGAGATCTTCTGTTACAAATTTGCGGGTCATTTAAAAAATCTGCTGATGCGTCTGCGCAGCGGATATTCTGCAAAAAACATGCTGACGGAGAGCATCCGGGAATCCTGTCCGCTGACGTTTGAGTGTGCGATAGGAATTGCAGACATCATTGAGCAGGAATATGGATTGCAGATGGATATGAGTGAGACAGCTTATCTGGCACTGCATATCGGCGACCGGCTGGAGAGCAGGCTGGAGGAAAAGGAAAAGATTTCGTGCCTTGTCATTTTTCCGCAGTATTATCATGTAGCAAATCGCCTGTTAGAGAAGATCGAGAAAGAGTTTAAGGACGAACTGTCAATTTCATGTGCCTATGAGACACAGCCGGAGGAGAAGCCGGAGGCGGAACTTATCATCAGCACGGTTCCGATCCGGGGAGCGGACAAGGGGCAGTTTGTCTTAATCAGCCCGTTCTGCAACCAGAAGGATATCCTTGCTATCAAAGAGCACATTCAAAAAATCAAAGGCATGCGCAGCAACAGAAAGCTGCAGGGAAGATTAAAGCATGTATTGAATCAGAAATATTTTGTGAAAAATCCAACGTTCGGCTCCGCCGAGGAAGCAATCACTTACATGACAAAATGGCTGATTGAGGATGGCATGGCAGCAGAGGATTTTACCGAAAAGGTACTTGACCGTGAAAAACAGGCATCAACGGCATTCGGCAAGATTGCGCTTCCACATTCCTTAAAGATGATGGGAAAATCAACCGGTATATTTGTGATTATCAGTGAGAAACCGATTCCCTGGCATACACAGTATGTCAATGTTGTACTGCTGCTTTGTATCAGCGAAAGAGACCGGATGCTTTTTTATGATATCTTTGATAATCTGATTTCACTTTTTGTGGAGGAAAAGTATGTGCAGGAGATTGCAAAGTGCAAAGATTATAAGGAATTTGAGAATCTGATGCTGGAATATGTGGGAGGAAAATAGCATGATAAAATGTCTGTGTGTGGGACTTGGAGGAGCCGTCGGAGCGATGCTTCGGTACCTGATCGGACTGGTGCCTGTGGGCGCGTCCAACGGATTCCCGGTCAAAACACTTCTCATCAATATACTCGGTGCGTTTGTTATCGGCGTGCTGGCGGTTCTGGGAGAAAAACATTCGCTTTCTCCGCTTCTGGTACTGACGTTAAAGACCGGCGTCTGCGGCGGCTTTACAACATTTTCTACCTTTGCACTCGAGACCAGCCAGCTGTTCCAGAACGGAAGCTATGGACTGGGGATCGGGTATGTGTGTGCCAGTGTTATTTTGAGCATTGCGGCAGTGCAGCTCGCGTGCCTGTGGCTGTCCTAAGGCTGGGCAGATGCAATGCAGCGGAAGGGGTGCGTATGAAGTGTGTTGTGTCCTTTTTATGATAAGTAATATTAAATATTATAAGAAACACACCTACAGATTTCATGTGGAAATGCAGAGGAAAATTCGTTGGAGAAAAATGTGAGCATTTCTTCCGGCTGAATGTTTGCATCGGATTC
>OGEU01000252.1_pt1 | contig 59266 bp, 63 predicted proteins | sample 1570651 | NCBI WGS metagenome assembly OGEU01 (sample SAMEA2582129, study PRJEB24529) | metagenome | biome: Human gut stool | place: China | collected 2011 | reverse complement strand
TAGCACCTAATCTGTTATGTAAAGAAGCGATCTCAGATCTCATCTGTACACGAAGTTTTGCATCCAGGTTGGATAAAGGCTCATCCATAAGGAATACCTTAGGGTTACGAACGATTGCACGACCCATGGCAACACGCTGTCTCTGTCCACCGGAAAGAGCCTTTGGCTTACGATCCAGTAACTTCTCCAGATCAAGGATTCTTGCGGCTTCCTCAACCTTTGCTTTGATCTCATCCTTCGGAACTTTTCTTAACTTAAGACCGAATGCCATGTTATCAAATACTGTCATATGTGGATACAGAGCGTAGTTCTGGAATACCATTGCGATATCACGATCCTTTGGCTCTACATCGTTCATTACTTTTCCGTCGATGATCAGATCACCGGAAGAAATCTCCTCCAGACCTGCGATCATACGAAGTGTTGTAGACTTACCACATCCAGATGGTCCAACGAAGATGATAAACTCTTTATCTGCAACATCCAGATTGAAATCCTTTACTGCCTCAAATCCGTTTGGATATACTTTGCAAACATTTTTTAATGATAAACTTGCCATTTGAAAAAACCTCCTGATTTTTGCTTTTCGTTATTTTTTCTTTAGATGAAGTTTCTTTGAACTTCCTGATAACTGTATGATAACGGAATTCGTCTGAAATTACCACCGTCAATCCGTCCAAATATTTACATGGTTTCTTGGCGAAATAACGAACGAGGACATTGCCCACATTTTCTGTGTACAATGTCCCCGAAAATTACAATTTGGAATACCCAAATCCATTCACCATCGCCTCAATTTTCTGTCCCTGTTTGCACAACGGGCACTCCGTCACTGGATATGCCGCATATCCGGTAACATCATTTTCATCAAACAAAGTTTCCACTTCTACCCCGTCTACGGAATTGATTGTTCCAAACAAAGAAGCTACCCACTCGATCTCTCCTCCATAATACTGGATACATTCCAGTGCTCTGCGGATCGTCTCACCGGTTGTCGTAGTTGCCAGAAGAAGCACCACATGCTTTCCTTTGATCGCACCCTTGTTATTGTCACGGAACAGCATCTGGTTGTTGCTGTTGATCTCCGGAGAAATTACATACACCGTCTCATGCTGGTTGGTCGTTCCCATAATTCCACCGTTTTGGATTTCTTCTGTCAAAAACGTACCAACAACTTCTGTTCCATCCATACATACAATCGTATCCACGTATTTTGTCTTTGGAATTCTCGAATACAGTACATGTGCCGCCTGTTTTGCTTCCGCCACACGTGTCTTGATACTTGTCACATCCACATAATAATTAATGTGGGAATGACTCGTTGCAAAATGTCCGTGCATGGCATGCAGCGCCAGCATGTTGCTTTCTTTTGAATAAAATTTCATCATACGATCTTCCATAGTATAATCCTCCTTCTCCTGTTGCTGTTATTGTTATGATAATCCGGTACTGCCAAAGCCACCGCGATCTTTCCCCGTCAGATGTTCCACCTTTTCGAATACAATCTCCGGCTGATTTTCCACGATTCGAAACTGTGCAATGCGGTCATTTACGTGGATCACGGTATCCCTGGTTGCATAAACCGGCATCCGCCACATATCGTTGTCCCCGCAATAGGAACCATCTACAATTCCAACACTGTTTGTCTGGATAATTCCCCAGTTTTTAAATGTGGAACTGCGCGGCACAAGATGTGCCTCATATCCCTTTGGAAGTTCCATTGCCACGCCAAGCGGGATCAGTGCAAACTCTCCCGCTTTTAAAGTTACTTCTTCCGAAGCCCGCATATCAATCCAATCGGATTTTCCTTCAATGTAATCCAGCGGTTCGATTTTGTCTGTAAAATATTTAATCTTGATTTTCTGCATATCAGTTTTCCCACTTCAGATTCAGATGCTCCACACGTTTTTCGCGGACCATCAGATCCTTTACACCTTCCTTTGCCGGTTTGTCATCGAACAGTACTTTATTCACTTCTTCTATAATCGGAAGCTCCACATCATACTTTTTTGCCAGAGCAAGTGCTGCCTTGGCCGAATAAATTCCCTCTACGACCATTTTCACTTCGTCGGTAGCCTGCTTCATGGTATACCCCTGTCCGATCAGCATACCCGCCTTGCGGTTTCTGCTGTGACGGCTCTCACAGGTGACAATCAGGTCTCCGATACCGGTCAGTCCGCAGAGTGTCTCCACTTTTGCCCCCATCTTTACAGCAAGTCCCGCAATCTCTGCAATGCCGCGGGTAATCAGGGCCGCTTTGGTGTTATCCCCGTATCCGAGTCCGTCCGCCATTCCGGCAGCAAGTGCAATCACATTTTTTAATGATCCGCCCAGTTCCATGCCAAGCATGTCCGGGCTGGTATAAACACGGAACACTTCATTCATAAACAGATCCTGGATTTTTTTTGCAGTGCTTTCTGTTTTTGCTCCTGCCACAACGGTTGTCGGAAGTCCGATTCCAACCTCTTCCGCGTGGGACGGTCCGCACATGACAGCAACATCCGCACATGGAATCTCCTGCTCTGTCACATCGGAAATGGTCATCAGGGTATCTTCTTCAATTCCCTTTGCCACGCAGACAATGATCTGTCCTTCTGTCACATATTCTGCCATACTTTTTGCGGTGCTTCTTGTAAATACAGACGGTACCGCCAGAATCAGGAACTCCTTTCCAACGATTGCTTCTTTTAAATCTGTTGTAAACAGGACATCCTCCGGAAGCTTCACTCCCGGAAGTTTATCGATATGCTCATGCTCTCTGCGGAGCATGGCAACTTCCTCTTCCACAATCGACCATACCGTTACTTCATTTCCATTGGTACGAAGAAGCTTTGCCAGCGCAATGCCCCAGCTGCCAGCTCCGATCACTCCTACCTTTGCCATATCATTTATCTCCTTTTTTCGTTCCGAATTTGTTCTCTGTTCCGTTCATCAGACGAACAATATTCGCACGGTGTCTCCAAATCGCCATGCCGGTAAAACATGCACTCAGTATGTAAAACTCGATCCGGCTGGCTCCGCTGATTTTTAACCAGCCAAGCTGTCCGAAAATAATCGCCTGTACCAGATAGGCAGATACCAGAAATATGGAACCCACCGAAACATACCGGGTAATTCCCACAATAATCAGGAATCCAACGGCACAGCAGATTACTGCCGGAGGACAGACGGCAAGGATGACGCCTGTCGTACAGGCAATTCCCTTTCCGCCGCGGAACTGCAGATAGCACGGAAAATTATGTCCTAAGACTGTTCCAAACCCGGCATACAGTTCCAGCACCTTTGTATCAGCCCCATACGTTCCGTGAAAAATCAGTTTTACAAGAAGTACGGCAAATACTGCTTTCAGAAGATCACCGGCAAATGTAATAATGCCGGCTTTCCATCCAAGCACCCGCAAAGAATTTGTCGTGCCTGCATTTCCGCTTCCCTGCTGACGGATATCAATTCCCTTACTTTTTCCATACAGATATCCGGTCTGAAACAGACCGAATCCATATCCGATCAGTAATGCAATGATTCTTGCAACGATCATCATAACTAGTCTTCCTTTCGCTCCCTCGTGATGAATTTAAGAGCCGTGCCACGGAATCCAAATGTATCGCGGATACGGTTCTCCAGATATCTGGTGTACGAAAAATGCATCAGATTTTTGTCATTGACAAATACGACAAATGTCGGCGGTTTGACCGCAACCTGTGTTACATAATAAATCTTGAGTCTTTTTCCTTTATCGGTCGGTGGCTGCTGCATGGCAACTGCTTCCGTCACGATTTCGTTTAAGACACCCGTTGCAACACGCATACTGTTGTTCTCAATGACAACATCGATCATTTCAAAAATCTTATTCAGACGCTGACCGGACTTTGCAGAAATAAACAAAATCTCTGCATACGGCATAAAGCTTAAGATCTGACGGATTTTCTCGGTATGTTTCTTCACCGTGTTGTTATCCTTTTCGATGGCATCCCATTTGTTAACCGCAATAATGATACCTTTTCCTCTGTCATGTGCAATTCCGGCAATCTTGGCATCCTGCTCGGTTACTCCTTCGGTAGCATCAATAACGATGATCACCACATCCGCGCGTTCCACAGCGGTAACTGCACGGATAATACTGTAGCGCTCAATCTCCTCTTTGATCTTGTTTTTGCGGCGAAGCCCCGCCGTATCAATAAATACATATTCTTTTCCGTTGTATTTAATGTCTGTATCGATGGCATCTCTGGTAGTTCCCGCGATATCCGATACGATTACACGGTCTTCCTGTGCCAGCTTGTTGATCAGGGATGATTTCCCGACATTCGGCTTTCCGATAATGGCTACCTTCGGTCTTTCATCCTCCGGCTGATTTTCCGATCCTTCCGGGAAATATTTCACCACTTCATCCAGCATATCTCCAAGTCCGAGCATGGAAGAAGCGGAAACCGGATACGGTTCTCCGATTCCGAGATTGTAAAATTCATACACATCCGGCATAAATTTTTCAAAACTGTCCACTTTATTTACCACCAGAACCACCGGCTTTTTGGATCTGCGCAGCATGTCCGCTACTTTTGCATCCGCATCCTGCAGTCCCTGACGCACATCCGTGATAAACATGATCACATCTGCCGTGGCAATCGCAATCTCTGCCTGTTCACGCATCTGGGAAAGGATCACATCCCCGCTGTCCGGTTCGATTCCACCGGTATCAATCAATGTAAAATTATAGTTCAGCCATGTGACATCCGCATAAATGCGGTCTCTTGTGACACCCGGAGTGTCTTTTACAATGGAGATTCTCTCTCCTGCCAATGTATTAAAAAGCGTAGATTTTCCGACATTCGGACGCCCGACAATGGCTACGACTGGTCTGCTCATTTTTTACCTCCAACAAAAAAATGGATGGCGTCCGAAAACGCCATCTTTATTTTACAATAAGCAGCGAAAGTTGTAAAGTCCCGCTGGTTTCATCCCTATGATGTTTTCTCTCCGGAACTTAAAAAATGAATTTCCGAAACATCGTCAATGACCCCGCATTCTATCAGGGTCTTTATGATATTGGTACAGTCTTTCCCGAAGCTGACATATGCTGATCCGCCATATGGTTTGGATGTTTCCACAGATTCGCCCATATTCGTGTAGTAATCATCGAGCCGGTCATATACATTTTTCCAGTCTGCAGATACGTGATAAAAATCCATGCCGAGACTCGCAGAAGAGTACTCCCCTGTTTCTTCTGGATCTTTCAGTGCATTCGTCAGATTGTACTTTTGCAGCTTCTGATCTGCGGCGTCTTCACAAATCGCCTGATACAGTTTTTTTGCAGTATCCGCATCAAAGTCACAATCCTTATAATTTTCCGATGATTCGTCTAATGTCAGGGTTCCGTTATTAAACTTTGAAATTTTGTCATAATCCGTTCCAAAGAGATATTCCATAAAATGATCTGCTTTATTTTCTTCTCCAAATAATACTTCTGAAAGCTTTTCATTTTCCTCTGTAATCTCATATGTACGCGAGAGCGTTTTTCCATTTTTCAGGTAGTAATAAAAAATGATCTGTGTACTGTCATCCGTTTTATTTTCCCTGTAAATTTCCGCATGACTTAAAATTTCTTTCTGTGCCTGACGTGCCACACGAACGCTGTCCCCTTTATATTCTACCGGATAATCAAGAGAAACTTCCACCCGGCTTACCTGATCTGCATCCGGGACATACTGTTCCAGATAGGTGGCATTTTTTGAGCATCCCCAGAAACTGCCCAGCACAAACAGCACAAATAACCCGCTCTCACAGAATCTCCGGCGGCAAAATACGCGAAATCCTTTTTCCACAAACATCTGTGCAATAAAAAAACTGACAAAACCAAATGCCACCACAAGAACAAGCAACATTGGTTTTTTTACATGCAGATGCACGGAATCTAAAAATTCTGCCGCAAAGACGCCTGCAAAATAACCGACTCCGGTTCCCACGCCCCAGCGGAACAATGGTTTGACCCAGTTAAAAGAAATCAGATCCCCTGCACTTTCAATCCTGCGTTTTTTATAACAGTAATAAGCAATCAGATAAATAACAACTGCTGCAGCCACATAGGCCGCAAGTACCCGCAGTCCCCGGTAGGACAACACTCCCGACATCAGGTCTGTTTCCTGGTTATAGGACTGCCGGAATACAAAACGCACATTGTTGTACAGATAATTCATCGGGGAGAGAATCCGCAAAATTAAAAATTCCGGCACAGTATTCATGCCAAGTCCATATCCCAGATATCCGATGACATAACGTGCACCGCTGGAAAATGCAAATGCCACATAATTAACTGCCAGAAAGTACACCGGAAGTGCAAACAGCTGTCCGGTAAACATGACACAAAAACACACCGTTGCATAAAGGAAAAAAGCAATTCCCATAACACTTAAAAACCACAATCCCAGAAACTGCACACTCGCAATACCTTGCAAAAGACAAAGAACCACCGTTACCAGAAAAACCAGTGCCTGCGGAATCAATAGAAAACAAAGGCCACTGATCATATTCGTCACATACAGTTCCCCCCTTGTAACCGGCAGTGCATGGATCATATACGCATTCTTCTGGGTAAACAGATAGCCAAACAACGCCATCCCACAGACGACTGCCATAATTGCAATTGCGGCCACATCCACTTCCAGACGCAGACTGTTGTACAATGCATAATCCCTGGCATAAGCAGTCATGTCCGTCTGTTGCTGCAGACGCGACCACAGCTGCCCCGGCACTTTTACCATCCCATATAACAGATAGCATACCCAGATCGGCCAGTACAGGGTCATATTTTTTTTAAAAACCGTACGGTTAAAAAAGGATGTCTTTGACTTCATAGCCCAAACCTCCCATTTCATAAATAAAAATTTCTTCCAGTGTAAGCGGCAGAATGTCCACAATAGCCAGATGGTCTCCCTCTGTCTGGATGGCTGCCGCAACCTCCCTGGGATTTCCCTTGACAATCATTGTATATACACGCCCGGAATTTGACATATGCAATACCTCAAATTCTTTTGGGAGTTTCGGCATACCGGTCTGGCATGCCACCTGGATTTTACTGATGTTTCCATGTAAATCAAACAGGGAACGCTCAATTATAACCTTTCCGTGATTCATAATGCCCACATGATCACAGACATCCTCTAGTTCGCGCAGATTATGGGAAGAAACCAGTACGGTCGTCCTGCGCTCTGCAACCTCGGACATCAGGATCGTCCAGATCTGTTTCCGCATAACCGGATCAAGGCCATCCAGCGGTTCATCCAGAATCAGAAGTTTCGGTCTGCAGCAGAGTGCCAGCCAGAATGCAACCTGTTTTTGCATTCCCTTGGACAGTCTGCGGATATTGCGTTTCATATCAATTCCCGGGAAAAACTCCTGCAGGCGATAAAACATCTTTTCGTCAAAGGACTCGTACATTCCCCGGAAATAACGCATCATTTCCAGTGTATCCGCCTGTAAAAAATAAAACGGCTCATCCGGTATATAAGCCATTTGAGCCTTTACCTGTTTATTTTCATATACCGGAGCCCCGTCAATAAAAATTTCTCCGGCATCCTGCCGGTATACACCTGTCAGATGACGGATCAGGGTTGATTTCCCCGCACCGTTTGGTCCCACAAGCCCATATATGTTTCCAGACGCCACATGCATATTTACCCCGTCGAGCGCACGGAAATCCCCAAATTTCTTTATCAGATTATTTACTTCAATCAAAGTCTTTGCTTCCTCCTGCCAGTTCCCACATACGTCCTGTCAATTCCTCTGTCCCTACCGACATATTCTGCAGTCTGATTACCACCGTGTCGAACTCCTGCAGCAGCTCTTTGCGGATCAGTTCCGCAATCTGCTTTTCCGATGCCGCCATCCGTTCGCCTTCCCTGTCACAGACATACCCTTCCTCTTCCAGCTCCTGATAAGCTTTCCTTACAGCATTGGGATTTATGGCAAATTTTGAAGCCAGTTCCCTCACTGACGGAAGTTTTTCTCCCTCCGGTATCGCATGCGTTATGATCATTTTTCGAATCCCGTCCGTGATCTGCTCATAGACCGGTTTGATATCTCTGCAATCTGGCTGCATCAAAGAGCATCCTCCTATCTTTCCTCAATACAGTCAGTGTACCATAAATCTTCCCCGAGTAATTTAACATCTTTGAAATACATTCTTAAGGATTTCTTAATTTGTTACACAAGTTTTAAAAATGCTCCCAGATTTCCACGTTTTCCATGGCTTGCCCTATGGGAAAACAGCAGATTCGGATTACAGCAGGTACAAAGATTCGTTACCGCCAGATGTTCCGGAAGGATTCCTGCATCCCGCAGCACAATCTCATTACTCTTCCACAGATCCAGCTGATATTTTCCACCGCCCTTTTCGATCAGGATCTCACACTCATGACCGGAAAACTCTTTTGCAAAGGCAGATGCCACATCTTCACTTACTTCATAACAGTCCTGACAGATGGACGGTCCAACGGCGGCAAGAATTTCTCCGGGGTCACTATGAAATTCCCTGCGCATCACCTCGATGGTATGCTGCCCCATGCGTCCGACCGTTCCTCTCCACCCGGAATGGGAAAGTCCGATCGCATGGTGTATGGGATCTACAAAATAAAGCGGTACACAGTCAGCGTAAAAAGTTGCCAGAATCAGTCCCGGTTCATCCGTCACCAGCCCGTCCACATCCGTATAAGGCCGCTCCTTTGTCACACCATAGCCCCCGCAGCTTCTATCCACCCGCCGGACATTCGTCGTATGGGTCTGATCCGAACAGACAATATCCGAAAGCGTTCCTCCCATTGCCTCTGCCACTCTGCGGTAGTTTTCCGTCACTGCCTGCGGATCATCTCCACGTGTAAAACTCAGATTCAGACTCCGGAACATTCCGGTGCTGCATCCACCCTCTCTGGTGGTAAAACAGTTCTTTACGCCCGTATGTGCCAAAAGAAGGGGAAAATACAAAAGCGGAAGCCCCTGTCCCTTTTTGCCCTGAAACTGTTCCAGTTCCAGTATATGCTCTTTATTTTTCCACTGAAAATCTTCTCTGTCCATGTCTGTCACCTCTGAAAATAAAATGCATTTGGGATGTGCCGGATACTTCCGTCCCCATAAATTCCAATCACATCAAAACGGCAGTCCATCTCCTGCCCTGCTGCATATCCTGCATAATGATAATTTGCAACCTTACAGATCTGGCGCTGCTTTCTCCGGTCTACCGCCTCTAACGGATCTCCGTAATCATTGCTGCTCCGGTATTTTACTTCAACGTATACAAGTACCCCGTCCTTTTGTGCAATAAGATCCACCTCTCCAAATGGTGTCCGGTAATTGCGTGCAAGAATTGTGTAATCATGTGTGCACAAATACCGGGCTGCCATGGTCTCATATTCTGTTCCAATTGTACGTTTATTCAAATTTTATTTAACCCCTGCCTGATCAATCTTTGCCTTCATACGATCCATATCATCCACAAAAACAAGAATCTCCGCAACCACCTCATACAGCTCCGGCGGAATCATGTCCCCGATCTGCAATTTGGAAAGAGTAGACGCAAGTTTATTGTCTTTGTAAGTCGGAACCTGACTCTCTTTTGCTTTTTCAATAATTTTTTCGGCTACCTGCCCCTTTCCGGTTGCCAGTATCTTTGGTGCTTTTTCGCCCGGCTCATAGGCAATCGCCACTGCCGTTTTCTCCGGTTCTTTCTTTTGTTTTAACTGCTCAAAAGGAAAGGGTTTAAAATTATTATTTTCCATTTTATGCCCTCATATCAAAGGAATACCGGTGCAGCTGTGTCGCCGCCGGCTGATCCATCTTCAGAAAATCGTCCACAAAATTTACATGTTTTTCTTCATTTACCACGTCGATCTTACAGTGATATCCCTTTTTTTCCAGCCTCGCTTCCAGCACCGGATAATTTTTTTCCAGCAATGCATATGCAGTGTCATTGTCCAGATAAAAACGCGTACTTACTTCACGTCCTCTCATCCGGACCGAAACATCCGTACTTCCCAGATGATCCAGATCCAGATGCAAAAAAGCAGTCAGATCCTTTTCTCCCTGCGCCAGTGCCTTTTTGTTGGTATACACAAACAGTTCGCCGCTTGCATGCTGCCCCGACATTTTGAGTGGAATCTGTGCGTATGTGTACATCTGGTTCACCTGATTCATAAATTCTACATTGCTGTGGATCTCTCCCGCCATCTGTGAGAAAGCGGTATGCTCCTGTCCCGCATTTTTAAGTGCTGACTCAATTTTTTCCATCTGACTGTTCAGACGCTCATACAGCCTCCCGACATAATCGCCCTCTTTGAGATCCCCTGGTTTCGCCATCCACTGCTGTTCTGCCGTATCCCGGACAAGTGCCTGGAATTCCCTGGAAGAAAACAGCTTTCCGAGATGTTCCCGTTCCAACGGCAACGGATCTTTGCACAGCTGCTGCAGATCCTTTAACACTTCTACTGTACCGCTATTTGCGTTATATGCACTCTGCGGCTTTCCGAGAATATCTCCGATCATCCGGTTTAAATGCTGCAGCTGTTCCTGTGAAAGTACAGCTCCCAGTGTATGTGGAGTCTGCGACATCTGCCCGGTATAAGTTGTTTTTCCGGAAACAATTTCCATCGTTTCGGCTTCCTGCTGTCCGGCCACGCCTTTCTCCTCCGCTGCAGCCTGACCTTCCTGCTGCGACAAAATTTCCGGATGTTCCTGCACGGTTTCCGTGGCAGTCTCCGGTGCAGCTTCCGTCTGCATCTGCGTTTCTGCGGTATCTGTCTGCACGCTTTCATAATTCAGACCATCCAGGTTGTATGCCATATCCGGTTCCGGACTTTGTATCTGCTGCGGTACTTCTTCCAACCCGTCTGTCAGAATCTGCAACAACTCATTTCCAAGCTGACGCATGGTCTCTGTCTTTACTGGTGTGCCTTCTGTTCCGGTCAGACTCTGCGGAAACTGCTCAATCAGTGCATCCAGTTCCCGTGTAATCGCCTGACTGTCATTCATATAATTTTCAAACTGGGAGGCATTTTCTACAGTAATCGGTATTCCAAGCTTTTGCATCTGTACCAGCGTCTGTACATCAATCCGCGGATTTGCATTGACCAGCCGTGCCATCTGCTGCAGACTCTCCCGGTCAATCGGCATCTGTTCTTCCATCATCCGGTCAACCATGGACAAATACTCCGGCTGTGCGGAAAGTCCCGCTGCGGAAAGCGCCTGCATCAGCGTATAATTTGCGCCTGCCCCGTCAATTGCAAACGGCCGGATGGCAATCTGCGTGCCATCGTTGGACTTTACCTGGAAAAACATGGATTCCCCTTCCATAAGGGAAATCTTTCCGTCCAGCCGTGCCATCACCTGCTGCCCTCCGGAAAGAGAAAGCGTCACGCGGCCATTTTTAACGGAAGTGACCGTCCCCTCAAAAATATTTCCTTTTGTCAGAGACCGCAGAGAGGCCACAAGATTTTCCACACCTTTCGTCCCGGTCAGCGTCTCCGCACCTGATGAGATCGCCTGATGATACTGTTTTACCAAATCTGAAATCTGCATCCGAACAGCCCCCTTTGTGATTTTTGAATAATTATCTTATGATACAAAATTCTTAATAAAGGTTCTTCTGTGAATCGGTGTCGGTCCATACTTTTTGAGTGCTGCAATATGTTCCGCGCTTCCATATCCTTTATTGGAAGCAAAACCATACTCCGGATAAATCGAATCATAGTATACCATCATCCGGTCCCTGGTCACCTTGGCAATGATCGATGCCGCACCGATGGAAATGCTCTTTGCATCTCCCTTGATAATCGGTACCTGCGGAATTGTCACTTTCGGAATCGTCACTGCATCATTAAGCAGCAGATCCGGCTGCGGAGATAACTGTGCAATCGCCTGCCGCATTGCCTCATACGTTGCCTGCAGAATATTGATCTCATCAATCCTGTCCGGACCGATCGTGCCAAGTCCGGTTGCCACTGCCTGCTCCATGATGATATCATACAGTTCTTCTCTTTTTGCCGCTGAAAGTTTTTTGGAATCATTAATATATAATATACCACAATCCTTCGGCAGAATCACAGCTCCTGCCACGACCGGTCCCGCAAGCGGTCCCCGTCCTACCTCATCGATCCCACAGATATATGTATATGTATCGTACTCTTTTTCATATTTCTTTAAATTTTCCGTGCGGATCATTTCCTTCTGTAGCTTATCCATGCGTTTTTTTGCGGTATCCACCAGTTTCTGCACACCGGTGCGGGAATCCGACGCATATTTTTCCACAAACGCCTCCAGTGCTTCCGTCGGTGTTGCTGTCAGTTCCTCTTTAATCGCATCAATTTTTTCAGCCATTTTCCTGCTCCTTTGGCCACTCCAGCGTAACTTTTCCGAGTTTTCCGCTCCGGAATTCATCAATCAGAAGTGCTGCCGCTTTGCTGTAATCGAGTTCCCCGCCTTTCGTGATACATTTCCTGTTTTCTGCAATCCCGCATAAAAGTTCGGTCTCCTTTTGTGTTTCTTCGACTTCATAACGTTCTGTCAGGATCCCCGGATACTGTGTTTTCAGGAAACGGATCAGCTCTACCGCAAGTTCATCCGTATTTAAGATCTCATCCCGGATGGAACCGATCAGCGCCAGACGAAGTCCAACTTTCTGATCCTCAAATTTCGGCCAGAGAATTCCCGGAGTATCCAAAAGCTCTACACTTTTGCTCAGACGTATCCACTGTTTTCCCTTCGTTACACCCGGCTTGTTTCCGGTCTTTGCACACGCTTTTCCCGCATATGAATTGATAAATGTGGATTTTCCGACATTCGGAATTCCAACAACCATGGCACGGACCGGCCGGTTTTTGATTCCGCGCTTACGGTCCCTCTCCATTTTTTCCTTACAGGCTTCCATAATAATATCGGTAATGGATTTCATTCCGTTTTTGCTTCGCGCGTCAAGGCTTACCACATAATATCCTTTCTTTTTGAAAAAAGCAGACCACTGCTCGGTTGCCTTGCGGTCCGCCAGGTCCGCTTTATTCATTAAAATCAGACGATATTTGTTTTTTCCAAGTTCGTCAATATCCGGATTTCTGCTGCTGAGCGGAATCCGGGCATCTACCAGTTCGATCACCAGATCTATCAGTTTGATGTCTTCCTGCATCTGTCGTTTTGCTTTGGTCATATGACCGGGATACCATTGAAAATTCATCTCTTTTTCCTCATTTCCTAAATCAGCCCGCTTAATCGATCAGTCCCATCTTTCCAAATCCCTTAAAATGGAACCACGCTTTTCCAATTATATAATCTTTTTTCACATTTCCGATATTTGCCATACGGCTGTCCTCACTGCTGTTTCGATTATCCCCGAGAACAAAATATTCGTCATCCCCAAGTTTCACTTCATCTGCTGCCACACCGGGATCTTCGATGGAAGCAGAAACAATATCTTCCTTGTAAAGTTCTCCATTAATATATACTTTCCCATTTTTGATCTGTACCGTATCCCCCGGACAGGCAATGACCCTCCGGACATAATAATGGGATTTTTCATTTCCATTCGGCAAAAAAACGACGACATCGCCCTGCTTTGGCGCGCGTACCATATAGACAAAGCGATTGACAAAAATCTGTTCCTCGCTCTGTAAGGTATCCTGCATGGCATTTCCCACAACTGTCGTCCGAAAACCAAAAGAACTGACCAGTGCATATGCAATGGCAATTACAATGGCACATTCTAATACCCAGGTCATAATTTCTTTAAACAGGGGCACATTAAACTTTTTTCTTCTTCTGCTGAAATTCAGTCCGCTTCTTCTTTTCACTTTTCCACCTCTTTAATTCAAGTTAGAAAAAAGGGATGCCGCATTCTGTGGCATCCCTTCCATGAAGCAAATTATTTTACTAACTCTTTTACCTTTGCAGCTTTGCCGACACGGTCTCTTAAGTAGTAAAGTTTTGCACGACGTACTTTACCTTTACGAACGATCTCTACCTTCTCAACGTTTGGAGAATGTAAAGGCCATGTCTTCTCAACACCTACACCGTTTGAAATCTTTCTTACAGTGAAAGTGGTACGGTTGCTTCCACCCTGCTTCTTAATAACAGTTCCTTCGAATACCTGAATACGCTCACGGTTTCCCTCTTTGATCTTTCCGTATACCTTTACAGTATCACCTACGGAAAACTGTGGTGCTTCAGCCTTTAACTGCTCTGCCTCAATGTTCTTGATAATTTCACTCGCGTTCATTTTGTGACCTCCTGATTATTTTGACGTTCTTAAACTCCATCTATCGGTGCCAGAGGACCGTCACTTCTATTCACATTTGTAACTATCTGTTCCGTAATATTACCGAATAATTACACCGCAACAATTATAAACTTTAGCATACTCATTCCGAAAAATCAAGTCCTTTTTCATCATTTTTCGCACATCCAGAAAATTTTGTCACGCGACAGGCAAAATCCCTCTTTTTCCTGCAAGCCCTTGGATTTTTCGTTGTCCGTGATAATCTGTGCAAACGGAATTTTTCCCTGTTCGAGCATACAGTTTGCTGCATACGTTTCGAGCGTCATGGCAATGTGTCTGCGCTGGAATTTTGGTGCTACCATAAGCATTCCGATACTTCCCTCACAATGCTGCCCGATAAATCCGGCAAGCTTTTCGTCATAAAAAGCCCCCACAAGCATACCATCCTGTATCCTCGACCGCAGGTAGTCCTCATCACAGCAGCCGTGATAAAAGGAAATCACCTGTGGAAAATCTTCTCGTTGTAATCTGCGCATCGACAATCCATCCTCACGCGTCAGATCCGGCCGGTATAAACCGCGCACCGGAAGCTTTTCATGTCTGGTGTACACAGCCTGATAACATTCGCACTCCTGATTAAGTCCGTATCTCTTTTGAAAATAAGGAATCATTTCCTCCTGATGCAAAACCGCCAGCGGTATTTTTTCAACCGGAAGCGTCCATGTACGGATATCCGGAAGTCTTGACGGATCCACACATGCATGAAAATAGATCTCGTATTCCATATCTTTGAGCAATATCTGTCCCTGCCCGAAATACAACAGTTGTGCGCGTCCACGATTGATCAGTTCAATCATATCGATGTGCAACAGTTTCTGTTTCATAAGCAGTTGTCTGCATTCCTGCAGCCGCACATAGCGGGCATACAGATCCGGCCTGCGTTCCTTTGTACGCAGGATGGACTGTTCCTTTTTCCATGCATCTATGTGTTTCTGGTTTCCGGAAAGCAGCACCTCCGGCACCTTTTTCCCGTGCCACACATCCGGTCTGGAATATTGCGGATGTTCCAAAAGCTCTCCGTGGAAAGATTCGGTCAGGGCCGACTGTTCATTTCCAAGCACTCCCGGAACCAGGCGTGCCACTGCATCGACAATCACCATGGCTGCCAGCTCACCGCCCGTCAGTACATAATCACCGATGGAAATGTAATCTGTGACCACTTCCTCAAGCACGCGCTCATCAATGCCCTCGTAATGCCCGCATAACAAAAGCAGTTCATCCTGTGCCGCCAGTTCCCGTGCTTTTGCCTGTGTAAAAGGAATTCCCTGCGGGGTTACATAAATCACCCGCTTTTTCTTATTCTGCGGTATCTTTTCCATAACACTCTGACATGCATCATATACCGGCTGTGCCTGCATGAGCATCCCTGCACCGCCGCCGTAAGGATAATCATCCACCCTGCCATGCTTATCCTGCGTATAATCACGGATATTCACCGCATCAATATCTATTTTTTTCTGTTGCACGGCTCTCCCTGTGATGCTTGTCATAAGCCCCTGCATCACCATATCCGGAAAAAGCGTCAAAACATGAAACTTCATTGTCCACCCTCCGTTTAACGCAGTCCCGGCAGCAGATGTACTTCCATCTGTCCCGCAGCCACATCCACGTTCTGGATACACGCATGGATTGCCGGAATGAGCAGATCTTTTGCGCCGTCTTTACTCACAACATAGACATCATTGGCACCGGTCTGCAATACATCGGAGATTGTTCCAAGTTCTTCTCCTTCATCCGAAACCACCTGTATTCCGATCAGATCTGCAATAAAATACTCGTCTTTTCCTAATTCCACTGCATTTTCCCTGGTAACAAGCAGCTTTGCCTGCCGCATTCTCTCCACGTCATTTCTATCATCTATCCCCTTGAATTTCAGGATCACCATATTTTTAAAGAACTTAACACCTTCGATTTCAAGTTCTCTGGTTCCCCGACCCTGATCAAGGAGGACTGTTTTCAAATTTTTAAACCGGGCATTATCATCCGTGGTAGGAAACACTTTCACCTCTCCACGTACCCCGTGAGGAGCCGTAATCACTCCCACCTGAAATAAATCTTCCATAAAATCTCCTATTGTGCAGATTCTCTCACGAATTTGTTTCATAGAAAAACAAGCACCTCGCAGCTGCGGGGTGCTTAATGCGGTACATCTCTGATGTATCGCCTGCGGTACATCTTCGATGTATCGCCTGTGGTACATCAGAGATGTACCGCTTTCATTTACGGTATATCCTACCGTTATGTTATTGCATGATTTCCACAATAACTTTTTTGTCTTCTTTGGATGCCGCTGCTTTCACAACCGCACGGATTGCTTTCGCAATGCGTCCCTGCTTTCCGATTACTTTGCCCATATCGGACTGTGCAACCCTAAGTTCCAGCAGAGTTCCTTTTTCATTCTCAGACTCCGTCACAACAACTTCATCCGGGAAATCAACGAGTGACTTTGCAATTACTTCAACTAATTCTTTCATTAATTACATCCACCCTTCGGAATTATTTCTCGATACCAGCTGCCTTGAAGATTCTGTTAACGGTCTCTGTTGGCTGTGCGCCTGTAGATAACCACTTCTTAGCCAGCTCAGCATCTACGTGATACTCGCTAGGATCCTTTGTTGGATCATATGTTCCGATCTCTTCGATGCATCTTCCGTCTCTTGGTGAGCGGGAATCTGCAACTACGATTCTATAGAAAGGAGCCTTCTTCTGTCCCATTCTTCTTAATCTGATCTTTACTGCCATGATTTCACCTCCTCATAGGTTTTGTTTTTTATTTAAAAGGGAAGTCCTTTGAACATTCCTCTTTTACCACGTTTGCCGCCCATCATGCCGGGCATCTGTTTCATCATTTTCTTTGTCTGCTCAAACTGCTTGACCAAACGGTTGACTTCTGCCACCTGTACACCCGCACCTCTTGCAATGCGGTTCTTTCTGCTTGGATTGAGCAGATTCGGATTTTTACGTTCCTGCGGTGTCATGGAATGAATAATTGCCTCTATTCTCCGCATGTTTTTCTCCGCTTCGTCCGTATCAATCTCCGGCATCTTTCCACCGCCGAGTCCAAGTCCCGGCATCATGCCCATCAGACTGGACAAACCGCCCATCTTTTTCATCTGACTCATGGACTCTAAATACATTTCAAAGTCAAATTCATTCTTGCGCATCTTCTGCTCAAGTTCTTTGGCTTTTTCCTCGTCGAGATTCTCCTGTGCTTTCTCAATCATGGTAAGCACATCACCCATACCAAGGATTCGGGATGCCATACGATCCGGATAAAACTGTTCCAGATCCGAAAGTTTCTCACCCATACCTGCGTACAGAATCGGTTTTCCTGTCACTGCGCGGATGGAAAGAGCTGCACCGCCCCGGGTATCTCCATCGAGCTTTGTCAGAACAACACCATCGATTCCTATCTTGTCATTAAATGTCGAAGCAACATTTACCGCATCCTGACCGGTCATTGCATCAACAACGAGAATGGTCTGGAATACATCCACCGCTTCTTTGATCTCCACAAGCTCATCCATCATCTCTTCATCGACATGCAGACGACCTGCCGTATCAATGATCAGAACATTGCAGTCTTCTTTCTTTGCATGTTCCACGGCTGCTTTGGCGATATCCGCAGGTTTGTTTTTATTTCCCATGGAAAATACTTCCACGCCCTGCTTTTCTCCATTGATCTGCAACTGTTCGATTGCAGCCGGACGATACACATCACAGGCTGCCAGCAGTGTCTTTTTCCCTTTGGTCTTTAATTTGCCTGCGATCTTTGCCGTGGTAGTTGTTTTACCGGCACCCTGCAGACCTACCATCATAATGACGGTCAGTTCTTTTCCCGGCCGGAACGCAATCTCGGTTGTCTCGGAGCCCATGAGCTTAACCATCTCTTCGTTTACGATCTTGATGACCATCTGTCCCGGATTGAGACCGCTCATCACATCCTGTCCGATTGCCCGTTCCTGCACATCTTTTACAAACTTCTTGACCACACGGAAATTTACATCTGCCTCAAGCAGTGCCATCTTGACTTCTTTCAGTGCTGTCTTGACATCGTCCTCTGTCAGTCTGCCCTTGCTGCGAAGATTCTTAAATACATTCTGCAATTTTTCAGAAAGACTGTCAAATGCCATACTACAGCTCCTCCAAAATCTGATTTGAAATCGTTGCGATCTGTTCTACGATCTGTTCATCTTTTGTTTGATGAAACTGTTCTGCCAGTCTGTGAATTTCCTCCACATCCTGCTTCACAGATAAGAACTTCTCTACCAGATGAAGTTTCTTTTCATAATCCGAAAGCTTCTTTCCACAGCGTTTGATCATATCTGCCACGCCCTGTCTGGTAATCCCCTCCTCCCCGGCAATCTCACCGAGAGAAAGATCATTGAACACGAAGTCCTCATAGATCCGGCGCTGATGTTCATTCAGTAACTCGCCATAAAAATCATATAAATAAGCCTGTTGTAACTTTTCTTCCACATCAATCACCTTGGATACTTTACCATAAAGAAAACAAGGTGTCAAGTATTTTTTCTTGACACCTTGTAATTTATTTTTAAATCATGGTTCTTACGATCTTTGGCTTATATCCGGCCTTTTCCAGCGCCTTGATAATCCGCTTCTTGTGATCGGTACCAAAACACTCCAATGTAATCCGAAGTTCAACTGCGGCATTCCGGTTCGTGGAAACAAACTGATTGTGTTCGAGTTTGATGACATTTCCCTGCTCTTTTGCCAGTGTCTCGGAAACTTTCGCCAATTCTCCCGGCTTATCCGGAAGCAATACCGAAACGGTAAAGATACGGTCACGGAAAATCAGTCCCTGCTGTACCACAGAGGACATCGTAATCACATCCATGTTTCCACCGCTTAAGATGGATACCACACGCTTGTCCTTGACATTTAAATGCTTTAATGCAGCTACTGTAAGCAGTCCGGAATTTTCTACAATCATCTTGTGGTTTTCCACCATATCCAGAAAGCTTACGATCAGTTCATCATCCGTTACCGTGATAATGTCATCCAAATTTTTCTGGATATATGGGAAAATTTTGCTTCCCGGTGTCTTTACGGCAGTACCGTCGGCGATTGTATTTACTGTCGGAAGCGTTGTCACTTTTCCGGCTGCAAATGAAGCCTGCATACAGTTTGCACCAGCCGGCTCCACACCGATCACCTTAATCTTTGGATTGAGCAGCTTTGCAAGTGTGGATACGCCTGTTGCCAGTCCGCCTCCCCCAATCGGAACAAGAATGTACTCTACCAGCGGAAGTTCCTTAAAGATCTCCATTGCAATGGTTCCCTGACCGGTTGCCACTGCCAGATCATCGAACGGATGAATAAAGGTATATCCATTTTTTTCTGCCAGCTCCAGTGCATGTGCACATGCCTCATCATATACATCTCCGTACAACACAACTTCCGCACCGTAACTCTTGGTACGATTCACCTTGATCAGAGGCGTGGTGGTTGGCATTACAATTACCGCCTTACAGCCGTAGCACTTTGCGGCATATGCCACTCCCTGCGCATGGTTTCCGGCAGATGCTGTAATCAGTCCTCTCTGACGTTCTTCCTCTGAGAGCGTGCTGATTTTATAATAAGCACCTCTTACTTTGTATGCACCGGTAAACTGCATATTCTCCGGCTTTAAATATACTTTATTGCCTGTCTGGTCACTTAAGTAATCACTGTATACAAGTTTTGTCTCCAGAGTAACCTCTTTTACTTTTTCACTTGCTTCTTCAAATTTATCTAGCGTCAGCATCTTCATCGTTGTCCTCCTTATTTTTTACGTCAAACAATGCATTCACAAATTCATCTGGGTCAAATTTCTGGAGGTCATCAATGGTCTCTCCCACGCCGATATATTTGACCGGCACTCCAAGTTCCGCCTGAATTGCCACCGCAATTCCTCCCTTGGCTGTTCCATCCATCTTTGTCAGCACAATTCCGGAAATCTTTGCCACATCGGAAAATTCCTTTGCCTGAACCAGCGCATTCTGTCCGGTTGTCGCATCCAGCACAACCAGCGTCTCCCGATACGCCTGTGGATACTCTTTTTCGAGAATCTTGTTAATTTTTCCAAGCTCATTCATCAGATTTTTCTTGTTGTGCAGACGTCCTGCCGTATCGACCAGAAGCACATCTGCATTTCTGGCCTTTGCTGCAGCCGTTGCATCATAAACCACAGATCCCGGATCTGCGCCTTCCGTTCCGCCAATCATGTCAACTCCCGAACGGTCCGCCCACTCTTTGAGCTGATCTCCTGCTGCTGCACGGAAAGTATCCGCACCGGCAATCACAACCTTTTTTCCCTGCTCTTTCAGTTTACCTGCAAGTTTTCCGACGGTTGTGGTCTTTCCCACACCATTGACTCCGATCACAAGGACAACGGATGTCTCTTCTTCAAAGCGGTATGCCGTCTCACCGACCTGCATCTGCTGTTTGATGCTGTCGATCAGAAGCTGTTTGCATTCTGCAGGCTCTTTCACATGGTTTGCCTTTACTTTTTCACGCAGATCATCCAGAATCGCCTCGGTAGCCTTAACGCCCAGATCACCCATAATCAGAATTTCTTCCAGTTCCTCGTAAAATTCATCATCAATTTTAGAAAAACCGTGAAATACCGAATCAATTCCAGATACAATATTATCTCTTGTCTTGGTCAGTCCTTCGACAAGCCGGCTGAAAAAACCTTTCTTTTCTCCCATATCAGTTTCCTTTCTTATCGCTTCTTTCTTTTTACATAATCAATCAGTTCAAATCATGTTCAATCAGATCTACCGACACAAGTGTCGATACACCTTTTTCCTGCATGGTAATTCCATACAACCGGTCCGCTGCTGTCATTGTACCACGCCTGTGTGTAATAACAATAAACTGTGTATTTTTTGTCAGCTTATTTAAGTAACTTGCAAACCTTGAGACGTTAGAATCATCAAGTGCTGCTTCAATCTCATCCAGAAGACAAAACGGTGAAGGTTTCAGTGCCTGAATCGCAAACAGCAGTGCAATCGCCGTCAGTGCTTTCTCACCACCGGACATCTGCATCATATTCTGCAGTTTCTTTCCCGGCGGCTGCGCGATGATGCGGATGCCACATTCGAGAATATCCTCATCCTCCACCAGTTCCAAAGCTCCATGTCCGCCACCGAACAGGTGCTTGAATGATGCATTGAATTCTTTCTGGATTTCCGCAAACTTTTCCAGAAACTGTTTTCTCATGCCGCTGTCGAGATCTTCTATGATGCCGAGCAGTGTCTGCTCTGCCTCAACCAGATCATCATGCTGCCCTTTCAGGAACGTATAACGTTCCGAAACTTCTTTGTATTCTTCAATGGCATTGACGTTGACTGTTCCCAGCTTCCGGATCTCATCCTTTACTGCTGCGATCAGTTTCTTTAAAGCAAGCGGATCTTCGTATTCACTGTTTCTTAATTCTGCTGCTGCATGCGGTGTCAGTTCATATTCTTCCCACAGATAATTTGTCTGTTGTTCTGCAGATTCATTCAGCTTTTCCCGCTGGTTGTTCAGACGGAACACTTCTTTATCCAATCCGTTACACCGCTCGGAAATTTCCTCCTGTTTCCGGAAAAATCCCCGGTATTCCGCAGACATCTGTTCTTTTTGTTCTACGCTTTCACGAAGTTTCTGTTCCAGTTCCCCATGGGAATCCGAAGAAGCAAGGATCGTCTTTTGGATTTCTGCAATATCGTGCTGTTTCTTTTCCACATCTTCTTTGAAATTTTTCGCATTCTCCAGAAGCCCGGTCTTTTCCGTCTCAAATTTTTCCAGATCTCCATTGATACGTTCCACGTTTGTCTGGGCAAATTCTACTTTCTGCCGGATATTCGCTTCCTCAAGCTGAATTCCGGAAAGTTCCGATTCCGCTTTATTTTCCAGTTCTTTCTGTTCTTCAAGCATCTTCTGAAACGCTTCATTCGCATGCTGGATTTCCGTTTCCCGTTGTCTGGAATGTTCCAGTTCCTCCTTAATGCCTGTCTGATCTGCACGGATTTCTTCTACCTGCTGATCCATCTGCTGCCGTTCCTTCATGAGACTTGAAAATACTTCTTCACTCTCATTTTTCTGCTGCATTGCGCGATCCACATTGATCTTTGCAGTATTCTGACGAATAAATTCTTTCTGCAGGGTTTCTTTCACCTGTTCCAGCTCTTCCTCATTCAGCTCAATGGCCGTAAGAAGATCCTCCCTGCGGTTTTTTATCTGCGCAATCTCCTGAAGCAGACGATTCGTTTTCGTTTCCAGTTCCTCCACTTCGCGGCGTCTTGCCAGCAGATTGGATGAATTTTTAAATGCTCCACCCGTCATGGAACCACCGGGGCTTAAATATTCTCCCTCGAGAGTTACAATATGTAAACCGTAATGATTCTTCTTTGCAAGTGCAATCGCATGATCAATCGAATCTGCCACAAGCACACGTCCCAGCAGATACGCCGCCACTTCCTCATACTTTTGCTCACACTTTACCAGCTGACTGGCAATTCCAATGACTCCGGGCTCCTTCAGTGCCGCTTCATTCTTCGGATTTTTTCTTGCGCTTACACTGGTCAGCGGAAGAAATGTTGCACGTCCGAAACGGTTCTGCTTCAGAAATGCAATCATTTTCTTTGCCGTTGCTTCATCTTCCGTCACAATATTCTGAATGTTTCCACCCAGAGCGGTCTCAATCGCAATCTCATATTTCTTATCCACCTGAATCAGATCTGACACAACCCCGAGTAATCCCGGATTATGTTCTTTCTGTTCCATCACTTTGCGGATACTGTTTCCGTATCCGTCATAGCGCTCCGCAATATTTTTAAGCGACTCCAGACGAGACTGCTGCCTGTGAAATTCGTTTTGCTTTTCTTCCAGTGCACGGTCATTTTCCTTTGCCTTAGTTCTCCATTCTTTTTCCTTTGCACTTAATTCTTTTTCCTGCTCCGAAAGTTTTCGGATATGCGCACTGACCTCTTCGAGATCTTTTTTGCAGTCTGCAAGAACCGAATCCAGATCCGTTTCCTGCGTTTTTCTGTCCAGCAGACGCTTTCCAAGCTCTGCTTTTCGTATATTGATCTGCTCCACCATGGTATCGGAACGCTGCTGTTTGGCCTGAATATCTGCTCTGCGGTTTAACAGCGCAAACAATTCTTTCTGCCCCTGTTCCATTCCCTCATTACAGGATGCAATCTGTTTCTGTATCTCTGCCAGTGTCTGTGCTGCTTCTTCCTGTCGTTTCCGTACCTGTGCAAGCTGTTCATCACCGGAATGTTTTTCTTTCTCGTAGGAAGCTTTTGCCTCCTCCTTTTCCTTCTGTTCCCGCGCAATGGCATCCAGACGGCTCTGCAGATGTTCATCTGTCATCTCTGCCGTATGGATCTGCTCTGCCAGTATCTGGATCTGGCTTTCGAGTTTTTCCTTCATCACAGACGTATTGCTGATATTTTCCCGGATTGCATTGATCTTTTCGTCCATTTCCGTGATGCTTTCGCCCAAACGGTCATATTCCTGGCGGATCTTTTCCCTTGCATCCGTGCTTTCTTTCAGCTGTTCATCTGCAATTTTGAATTTTTCCTCTACTTCACGCTGCTCGGATGCGATTCTCTCTGTTTCCATGAGAAACATGTTGACATCATAATCTTTCAGCTCATTCTTCTTTTTTAAATAGGTTTTTGCCTTTTCCGACTGCAGCTGTAACGGTTCCACCTGGCGTTCCAGTTCGGACAAAATATCGTTTACACGGATCAGATTGTCTCTCTCATTTTCTAACTTTTTTTGTGCAGTCGCTTTTCGTTTTTTGAATTTTACTATTCCTGCCGCCTCATCAAAAAGTTCACGCCGTTCTTCCGGTTTGCCGCTTAAGATCCGGTCAATCTGTCCCTGTCCAATGATCGAATATCCTTCTTTTCCGATACCGGTATCATAAAACAATTCTGAAACTTCTTTCAGTCGGCACGGACTGCCATTGATCAGATATTCACTCTCTCCGGAACGATACAGACGTCTGGCAACGGTGACTTCCTCATAGTCGATTGCCAGTTTATGGTCGGAATTATCCAGTGTAATCGCTACATACGCATAGCTGAGCGGTTTCCGGTTCTCCGTACCCGCAAAAATAACATCCTGCATGGAAGACCCACGCAGCTGCTTGACCGACTGCTCTCCAAGTACCCAGCGCACCGCATCCGCAACGTTACTTTTTCCACTTCCGTTCGGTCCTACAATGCCCGTGATTCCCTGGTGGAATTCAAATACAATTTTGTTTGCAAATGATTTAAATCCCTGCACCTCAATACTTTTTAAATACATGTACTATCCCCTTTGCTGGTTTTTAAGCATCAGAAGTGCCTGATACGCAGCCTCCTGTTCCGCCGCTTTTTTGGTATGTCCGGTTCCGCTGCCAATGACACGCTCTCCAATACATGCACGAACCGTAAAACTCTTATTATGATCCGGACCGGACTCATCAGTCAGCACATAAGTAAGCTGTTCATGTTCTCCCTGCACAACCTCCTGCAGGATAGTCTTGCTATCATAAAAGAGCTGTTTGTGTTCAATATCTGTCAGAATATATTTATGAATAAACTCTTTTGCATTAGCAAAACCACCATCCAAATAAATTGCCCCGATCACAGCTTCCAGTGCATCAGACAAAATAGATTTGCGACCTCTTCCTCCGGTCTGGTCCTCTCCTTTCCCGAGTAAAAGATACTCTCCTAAAGCAATATCCTTGGTACAGAGTGCCAGTGTCGGTTCACAGACAATGCTTGCACGCAGTTTTGTCAGTTCTCCTTCCGGCTTGTCCGGATACTCTTTGTACAAAAATTCACTGGAGATAATCTCAAGCACGGCATCGCCCAAAAACTCCAGTCTCTCATTGTCCGAATGTTTCTTTAAGTGCTTCTCATTGGCAAATGAACTATGCGTCAGTGCCTGACGAAGCAGTTTTTCATCATGAAAGTGATATCCGATCACTTCCTGAAATTTTTTAATATCTGTCACTTCTTTCCCCTTTCTGAAATAAAGGAGTCCGCCACCGGACTCCTTTCGTATCTGTGTTTAGTTTTCGTTCATTGCAGCTTTGATCTGTTCTACCGCATCTCCTACCGTAACAATCTTTTCTGCCTGCTCGTTTGGAATCTCAATATCAAATTCTTCCTCAAGTCCCATAATGATCTGGAATACATCCAGGGAATCCGCTCCCAGATCATCGATGAATGTAGTATCCATCGTAATCTCATTTTCATCCACGTTTAATACGTCCACAATAATCTTCTTTAATTTTTCGAATTCCATAATACTTCATTTCCTTTCTTATTCTTCTTCATTATTTTTGGAATCTACAATTCTTTCTTTGATAATTTCGTTAATATTCTCTTCACGGAATGTCACACACTGGTAAATGGAATTGGTAATTTCCTTTGCCTTGGAACTTCCATGGGTCTTTACCACAAGACCATTCAGTCCCAGAAGCGGTGCTCCGCCATACTGGCTCGCATCAAATGCTTTCAGTGTTTTTTTCAGTGACGGCAATGCCAGTGCCGCACCAATCTTGCTCTTTAAATTGCTCATCAGTCCCGCTTTGATCACACCGACCAGTGTTGAACTGAGACCTTCGTATAATTTTAAAATGACATTTCCGACAAATGCCTCGCACACAATGACATCTGCACCACCATGCGGAATCTCTCTTGCCTCGATACTTCCGACAAAATTGATATCCTCACATTCTTTCAACAGCGGAAATGTTTCTTTTACCAGGGCATTTCCCTTCTCCTCTTCCGCACCGATATTTACAATCGCCACTCTCGGATTCTTAATCCCCACAACGTTTTCCATATAAATGGAACCCATCTTTGCAAACTGTAATAAATGTTCCGGCCGTGCATCCACATTTGCACCACAGTCGATCAACAGCGAAATTCCGGTCTCTGTCGGAATGATCGGTGCCAGCGGCGGGCGCTTGATTCCACGGATACGTCCGACAATCGTCTGTCCGCCAACCAGAACCGCTCCGGAACTTCCTGCGGAAACAAATGCATCCGCTTCTCTTTGTTTTACCATATTCATACCTACAACGAGGGATGACTGTTTTTTCTTTCGAATTGCCTGAACGGGTGGCTCTGCCATCTCAATTACTTCAGGCGCATCCACAACCTCAATACGCTCCTGCGGATATGGATACTTCTGCAATTCTTCCCTTACCACATCTTCCTGTCCAACCAGAAAAACTTTGATATCTTCACGGGAAGAGACCGCATCAACTGCTCCCTTAACAATTTCTGCCGGTGCATTATCACCGCCCATTGCATCAAGAGCTACTTTCGTGATTGTCTGCATGGTCTGTTCCTCCTTATGCATCTACTAGAAAATATACTATATATCATTCCATAAATCAACGATAAATTGGCTCTTTCAGACACAAAAAAATCAAGAGTCAGCAAAACCGCCAACTCTTGATTTTTAAAGACCTATCCTTATTAGTCCTGCGCGATAATCTCTTTTTTGTTATAAGATCCGCAGTTCTTGCATACACGGTGTGGCATCATTAATTCGCCGCACTTGCTGCACTTTACTAAGGTCGGAGCAGACATTTTCCAGTTTGCTCTTCTCTTATCTCTTCTTCCCTTAGAAGATTTATTCTTTGGACAAATTGACATTTGTTTACACCTCCTTAAACCTGTTAAATATATCTTGGATTGCTGCCATTCTTGGATCAAGTTCTGTTCTCTGGCAACTGCAGGCTCCCTTATTCAAGTTCATCCCGCAGACTTTACAAATTCCTTTGCAATCGTCCTTGCACAGAACTCTCATTGGCCAGTTCACCAAAATCTCGGCGTAGACAAGTTTATCTACATCCAGTTCAAACCCAATCAGGTAATCCGGTTCCTCCATCTCTTCATCGACAAGTCCCTCTTCCCGAACAGTGAGTTTCTTATCTATGTCAAAACGGATCGGCGTCCGAACTTCTTCAAGACACCGCGCACACGGAATCATCACATCAATATCAACCGTACCCTTAACGAATACCGCTGCATTCTCCTCATTACGGATCTGCAATGTCACCGGCGCTTTGCGAACAATAGGAAAATCTCCCAAGCGGGAACGAAAGGAAGTGAGCGAGATGTCCGCCTCCTGTGTCAATTCCTTGTTTATGGATTTTGTAATGATTGAAAGATCAATTTTCACACTATTCTCCTATTCACACCTAAACAATTATACATAGGGTGTCCTGCTTTGTCAACTAATTTTTACAAATTATCAACAAATTTATCAACATTTATTTTACCAGTGCTACGGTCTCACGACAGATTGCAAGCTCCTCGTTGGTCGGAATGACACATACGGTAACTTTTGAATCCGGTGTGGAAATAATTTCCTCCACGCCACGCACATCGTTTGCCTTCTTATCAAGCTTGATTCCCAGATATCCCAGATAAGAAACGATCTTTTCACGAATGAAAGAAGTATTCTCTCCGATACCTGCAGTAAATGCGATCGCATCCACACCATTCATTGCTGCAACATATGCACCGATGTATTTTGCCACACGGTAAGCAAATACCTCACAGGCATCAATGGCGCGTGGATTTCCTTCATTATAAGCAGCTTCCAGATCACGGAAATCACTGGATACACCGGATAATCCTTCAACACCGGATTTTTTATTTAACACATTCATGACACCATCGATGTCGAGGTTCTCTTTCTTTGCGATAAATTCCATGATTGCCGGATCAATATCTCCGGAACGGGTTCCCATAACCAGTCCCTCCAGTGGAGTCAGACCCATGGAAGTATCCACACATTCTCCATTTAATACAGCACTGACAGATGCTCCGTTTCCAAGATGCGCTACAATAATCTTGCTGTTTTTCAGATCCAGTTTCAGATACTCTGCACATGCTTTGGATACAAAACTGTGGCTGGTTCCGTGGAATCCGTATCTTCTTACTTTATATTTCTCATAATATTCATATGGAAGTCCGTACAGGAATGCCTTTCTTGGCATTGTCTGATGGAATGCTGTATCAAATACACCAACCATCGGTACATTTGGCATAAGATCCTGACACGCACGGATACCGATCAGGTTTGCCGGGTTATGTAACGGTGCAAGTTCATTACACTCTTCTACCTTTGCAAGCACTTCTTCTGTCAGTACCACCGACTTTGCAAACTTCTCTCCACCGTGTACAACACGATGTCCAACTGCGTCGATTTCGCTCAGATCCTTTACTGCTCCACTCTTTGGATTATGCAGTGCATCAAGAACCATCTGAATGGCCTCTTTGTGGGTTGGCATCGGAGCTTCCGTGATCTCCTTATCCATTCCCTCTTTCTGGTAAACCAGTCTTCCGTCAATTCCGATTCTTTCGCATAAGCCCTTGGCAAGTACCTCTTCTGAATCAGAGTTGATCAGCTGGTACTTCAGGGAAGAGCTTCCGCAGTTGATTACTAATACGTTCATTTGAATTCTCCCTTGTCCTTATTCATTTTGTGGAAATCCACAATCTTTTTCCATTATAAACACATTTTCCTTCTTATACAAGTGGAAATCCTCGAAAAGCTGTGTTAATATTTTAACAGAAAAACAGGCAGAAGAAACGACCGAACAGGAGGCAAACGTGAAAACAGCAGGAATTATCGCCGAATACAATCCGTTTCACAACGGACACCAATATCAGATGGAAACCGTACGCCACCTTACAGGAGCAGATTTTGTGATCGTTGCCATGAGCGGAGATTTTATGCAGCGCGGTGTTCCTGCCATTGCCGACAAATACACGCGCACCCGCATGGCACTTCTCGGCGGTGCCGATCTGGTACTCGAACTTCCGGCTGTATGGGCGACCGCTTCCGCGGAATATTTTGCTGCCGGAGGCGTACAGCTTCTCGGAAAAACAGGCGTCGTTGACACACTCTGCTATGGCTGTGAAACTCCGGAAAAAGAACTTATGCAGGCAATTGTCGAAGTTCTTTCCAAAAATGCTTCGGACTATCAGATGCTGGTTTCTTATGACATGAAGCAGGGAAATCCGTTTCCTGCCGCACGAAGCCACGCGCTGTGCTCCCTGCTGCCTTCCTTTTCTTCTGATGCGGTTTCTTCTTTTCTGGCATCTCCGAACAATATTCTGGCCTTAGAATACGAAAAAGCAATCGCCCGCTGGAATTCCATAAACAGCGTACATGACAGAACTTTTTCCAGTATGCCGGTCCAACGTATCGGGGAAGGTTACCATAGCACAAAAACAGGTGTAACCTATGCCTCTGCAACTGCCATAAGAAACGCCCTGCTTGCGCCGTCTGAAAATGACGGTAACCACAACCATTCCATGTTCATAAGTACAGGCAGCTTTGATTTCGAACTTTCGCAGATGCTTCCCGATACTTCCGCCTCCCTCCTTGCCACTTTGGCACAGCAGAACCTTCTTCTGGACACGGATGCTTTTTCCCAGGCTCTCTACACCCGGTTATGGGCACTGTACGACGGAGGCTATGCTGGCTTTGCAGACTGTGGCAAGGATCTGTCCCACCGGATCACACAGCAGCTTGAACATTTTTTAAGCTTTTCACAGTTTGCCGATCTGCTGAAAAGCAAAAATACAACTTACACACGCATCTGCCGCGCTCTGCTCCACATCCTGCTTAACATCCGGCAGGACGATTATGCTGCGCTCTGGCAGCCGGATGGCATTCCATATCTGCGTGTGCTTGGTTTCCGCAGGAATTCCTCTGCGCTTCTTTCCTCCATCAAAAAAGAAGCATCCGTTCCTTTGATTACCAAAGTTGCAGATGCTTCTTCTATCCTTCATGGAATTGCATACAAACGTTTTTTACACGATGTAGCCTGTGCTGATCTGTACCGCACTACATCTTCCATGCAGATACAGACCGAATTACCAAACGAATACCGACAGCCCATCGTCCTCGTATAACTTTTACAGTTCCATAATAATCTCTCTTGCCAGACTCTCCTCGATCGGCTTGGCATACACATTCGGTGCAAACTCCACTACATCGCCAATACCTTTTTCAATCACAAAGCGTAACTTTCCGTCACGCACCTTTTTGTCGGTATAAAGCTTCTTAACCAGAGCCTCACGATCAATATAATCCGGAATCTTTGTCGGAAGTCCCACACGCTCATACAGCTTAGTCACACGCTCTTCCTCTTCCTCTGACATATAGCCAAGGCGTGCCGAAAGCAGTACCATAGCCGCCATTCCGATGGAAAGTGCCTCGCCGTGCAGGAGCCGGTAGTCACTGACAGTTTCAATGGCGCGTCCCACCGTGTGTCCTAAATTCAGGACTTCGCGCAGTCCGCTTTCTCTCTCGTCTTTCATGACAACATCATACTTGATCTTGCAGTTGTTCTCTGCGATATATTCGCAGGCAAACTTCTGGAAACTCATAATATCATCCAAGTTTTCCTCGATAAACTCAAACATTTCACGGCTCGCCAGACATGCATGCTTGATGGTCTCTGCCATGCCGCTTGCCATCTGACGTTTCGGAAGGGTTTTCCATGCGGCAATATCAATGTAGACCTTGCGCGGCTGATTGAAAAGTCCAATCAGATTCGTTGCAAGCGGTGTATCAACGGCAGTCTTTCCGCCCACGGATGCATCTGCTGCTGCCAGAAGTGTGGTCGCATAATTGATAAACGGTACGCCCCTGCCATATGTTCCTGCCAGAAATCCTGCCAGATCCGTAACAACACCTCCGCCGATTGCAATCACAGCACAATCTCTGCGGAACCCTTTTTCCAGCATGGCATCTTCAATCTTCGCCTTCGTCTGTCTGGTCTTACTTTTTTCTCCTGCGGGAAATACGAACAGTTCCACTTTAAATCCAGCCTTGCTCAGCTTTTCACTGATTGGTTTTGCATACAGATCCAGTACATTGGAATCCGTGATCACGGCAAATTTTTTGATTTTTCCCAGAAGACCGGTCTCTAAATCCTCTACCAGCTGATCCTCCAGATGGTACCCCATCTCAATATCGTAACTGTCATCCACCACTTTTTTCAGTTCTACATTAAATACGCTCACTTTGTCACCCCTGTCTGTCTAATCTACCCCGGCAGCAAGTCTTGCCAACCGGTCTGCCTCTTCATTTCCTTCTACCCCGGAATGTCCTTTCACTTTCACAAAATGAAGGGAAATTTTATCATTCACGGACTGTATAAAATCATAATAGGCAATCGTTCCCTGTTTGTTCCGCTTCCAGGCTCCGGTTGCCCACATCTCGATTCCCATATAGTCATAATAAATGGTTAAGTCGGTAAGTCCCATGGCAACAGCTTCTTTTACTGCAGCCATGCTGCCTAACACCTCTCCTGCCACATTGCGCATCGATGCCATCTGTGGATCATTGCCGTTTCCGCTGATCACGTGACGTTCTCCCTTTGTCACGAGAAATCCGCCATATCCATAGACGGAAGTAGCACTGTTAAACGAACCGTCGACAAACGCATAATTTTCCGGTTCCTTTTGTTCCTCTTTTTTTTCTCCCAGAAACTGTTCCGCTTCTGCGCGTGTCGCAAACCCTTTATAGACAGCTCCCGGAAATCCATGCACCATACTTTTACATGCATCCCATGAGGTATAAATTCCCGGAACTTTTCCCTTTTTTACCGCATAAAATTTTCCAGCCATAGATTATCCTTTGCCGTGCAGTTTTGCAATAATCTCTTCTTTTAAAAGCATCGCTCGGTCTTTTGCCACACGGGAAGCTGCCTGTGAAGTCAGAATCATGGAAATGAATCTGGATGCAATGTCCACCTTTCCAAGTTTATAAGCCATATTCGCCATCAACAGGTTTACGGTACTTTCTTCCATTCCGCACATTGGGAAATTTTCGGATGCAATCGCTTTTAAAAATCCCTCATATGCCTGTTCATAATACGTGGCTTCTTCTTTCCGGCATTCGGCAAGTGTTTTTTCATCTTTCTTCTCTGCCTTGGAAAGCTCCTCAATCCAGCCGCGGTACAGCCAGGATATCTTTAGGCACTCATATGCCTTTTCACTGTTCTTTCCCTTTTTCACCAGTGTATTATATAAAGCCAGTTTATACCGCTCAATGGCTTTTTCGTAAGAATACGGCTCCATCGGTTCTTCTTTTGGCTGCTTCTGCCCTTTGAACTTATGGCATACCCCTTCTTCAATCATCTTGACCTGACCGGTAGACAAATGGGTAAAATAGCGGTTCATCGCCGTATATCCGCACTGTGGGCAGGACGATACATCATATTTATTTGTATCAATGTACTGAAAACGCGGACGTAAATCAAAATCCGGTTCCATGCGCTTCACCCGTCCGGTTTTTACCATTCTTGTACGGAAAACATTATCACATACCGGACAACGGATGGATTTATCCAGTAAGAACTCAGTTTCGCTGTGAACCGGTTCTTTTTTTTGCACCGGTTCCGGTGCTTTCCGTGCAGGTGTATCACTTTTTTCCTCTTCAAAGAGGTGGTCTGTATCCATCTGATCCAGACCAAATTTTTCCAATCCCGATAATAAATTCATTCTACGCCTCTTTTTGTCTATTCTTTATTTTTTCGGCAGCTTAAAAGAACTCTTCAAAGAAACAATTCTGTTAAATACAGGCGCTCCCGGCTTTGAATCCTTATAATCTGCGCAGAAAAATCCTTCTCTTACAAACTGAAAACTCTCATATGGTTTTGCCTCTAACAATGCCGGCTCTACAATGCTCTCTGTCAGGACAGTCAGGGAATTCGGATTCAGATTCAGACTTCCGTCTTCATTATATACGCCAAGTTCTTCATTAATGAGGTTCTCATATAAGCGAACCGTTACTTTCTTTCCGTGTTCTGCCGATACCCAGTGAATGGTTCCCTTTACTTTTCTTCCATCCGGGCTGTTTCCGCCTTTTGATGCCGGGTCATATGTGCAGTGGATAACCGTAACTTTTCCGCTCTCATCCTTTTCAAATCCGACACATTTCACGAAATATGCATTCATGAGACGTACTTCATTTCCCGGGAACATACGGAAATATTTCTTCGGCGGTTCTTCCATAAAATCATCCCGTTCAATATAAATTTCCCTGGTAAACGGAACGGTTCTCTTTCCGAGTTCCGGATTTTCCAGATTATTGTCCACCGGAAGTTCCTCCGTCTGGCCCTGCGGATAATTGTCAATGACAACCTTTACCGGATCTAAAACTGCCATCATACGTGGACGTTTCATCTTCAGATCCTCACGGATGCAGTACTCAAGCATTGCATAATCCGTAGAACTGTTTGCCTTGGAAATACCTCCAAGTTCGATAAATTTCTGAATGGATTCCGGTGTATATCCCCTGCGGCGCAGCGCTGCAATGGAAACCAGACGTGGATCATCCCATCCATCTACAATCTTCTCCTCAACCAGACGCTTGATATAACGTTTTCCGGTTACAACATTTGTCAGATACAGTTTTGCAAACTCGATCTGCTTCGGAGTCCCTTCCGGACTGGTCTTATATCCAAGTTCTGTCACAACCCAGTCATACAACGGTCTGTGATCCTCGAACTCCAGAGTACAGATGGAATGGGTTATTCCCTCGATTGCATCCTCAATCGGATGTGCAAAATCGTACATTGGATAAATGCACCACTTGTCCCCGGTATTGTGATGTGTCATATGTGCCACACGATAAAGGATCGGATCTCTCATATTGATATTGGAAGAAGTCATATCAATCCGTGCACGAAGTACACGACTTCCATCCTCACATTTTCCTTCCTTCATTTCTTCAAACAGCGCAAGATTTTCCTCTACGCTTCTTTTGGCATATGGATCTTCTTTTCCCGGCTCTGTCAGAGTACCGCGATACTCACGGATTTCGTCTGCAGACAGATCGGATACATATGCTTTTCCCTTTTTAATCAGTTTAATCGCTGCTTCATACATCTGATCGAAGTAATTTGATGCAAAGAAGAGGCGATCTCCCCAATCTGCTCCAAGCCATTTTACGTCTTCCTTAATAGACTCTACAAACTCAAGTTTCTCTTTTGTCGGATTTGTATCATCAAAACGGAGATTGAATTCTCCTCCGTACTTTTTTGCTAACCCTGAATTTAAAAGAATGGACTTTGCATGTCCGATATGCAGATATCCGTTTGGCTCCGGTGGAAAACGGGTTTTTACCGTCTCACAATGTCCCTCTGCCAGGTCCTTTTCAATAATCTGTTCAATAAAATTCTTGGAAACCGCTTCATTTTCCATATGTCTATTCCTCCAGCACTCCTCAAATAAGAATAATTATAAGGATATTCCCGATATTTGTCAACCGGAACGCGCCTGTGTACGCTATTGCTCCTGTCCTTTTTCGGATTCCAGAATTCCGTCCAGCGCACGTGTTGAAAAATATGCAATCTGTTTCTTCCCGTTTTTTATTTTTTCTTCCGTTTTTTTCACTCTGTCACCGGTTCCGGATGATGCACTTTTTCCCAGTGTAGAAATTGTAACCGCTCCCTGTGCATATCCGCCATTCCAGTTCTGTTCCATATAGCGGCCATTCAGCTTTGCATCAAACAGCTCTGTATAATAAACCGACCACACACTGACAACCGAAGTCAGCGCGGCCTTTCCTGCCATCTGACGCATATCAGAGTTTCTTCCAACCGCGTATACGCATTTTCCGCTTTCTTTTGCATTTTCAGCCATCTGCATAACAGCATCCAGATCGGTATTGGATGCAAGAACCACACACCCGCTCCGGATCAGATCTCCGGCCGCGGTTGCCTCCGCATCACTGTTATTCCAGGCATCTATGTATTCTACCTGTAAAACAACCTTTTTACAGACGGCCTTTACTCCCAGGTAATAGGCATTAATATCTGCATGTGCATCATCGTTTGCCTCTGCCGCCACATATCCCAGTTTTACATTTTTCTTTTCGTCAAAACTCTTTGCGGGAATCTTTTTCTTTTCCTTCAGCTTTGCTACTTTCATTCCGGCCGTGACTCCTGCCACATAAGAAGCTTCGTAGGTATCCATATGTACATTGTAAAGATTTGTGAGTTCTGTTCCGTCTTCCGTTACCGTACTCTGTGTCTTTGAATCGTTGATAACTACAAAATCAACTTCCGGATTCTTTTCTGCTTCACTTTTTATTGCTTCTTCATAGATGGCGCTGTTTGCAATAATAATCTCACATCCCTGTCTGATAAGATCCTTTACCGCACTTTTGCAGCCATCATTCGCACCGACACGCTCTTTCCAGATGATATCCTGCTCCGGAAGACTGACATTTTCTGCTGCCGCCCGGATTCCGTCAATATGTGCCAGTGTATAGGCTTCTGTCTCATCTCCGTTTAAGATAACACCGATCCATCCCTTTTGTTCTTCCTCATTTTCCGGTGGAATTTCCACTTTCGTTTCCGCAGCCTGTTCGTTTTCCTGCTGCTTTTGTTCTTTGTCTGCTTTCTGTTCTCCTGATTCTGTCTGTGTTCCGCTGACACCTGCCATTCCTATCAGAACCGCAACGATAAGCAAAACACTTAAAAACTTTTTCTTCATGATTTTTTTCTTTTCCACTCACTAAATTTTATTTTACATGCTGGTGGGTAAACAGATGATCCTGACAGTATTCACGATTTCCCACGCATTTGCTGCAATAACGGAACTGTAATTCCGGATTTGTCAGCTCGGTTCTTCCACAGATGGCACATTTGTGACGTGCAATGCCGGACCCCGGACGAGGCTGACTGAACTGTGCCCGGAATTCTTTCTGGCGTTTCTTTTGTTTTCCGGACAAACGGGTCTTCATTGCATGGAAAAACCAGAACATATTGAGTACCGGAACCACTATCTGTACGCAGTTTAAAACACCCACGAGAATTCCCATTCCGGTTCCATAACTTGCAATTCCGATCGAGAATATACGAACCACCTGATATCCTAGATATACCAGTTCAAAAATTAACATCCATTTCATCCTGATCGGAAGGACAAAATACAGGCGTACCTCTCCCTCCGGCATGCACATGGCCAGCGCCAGCAGCATGGACATCAAAATATAATACGTGGACAGATACGGAGAAAAACCATATCCCAGCAGAATCCGCGTAACAACATATACGATCGCGCCCACAATGTCACACAAAATCACACTTCCCCACAAAAATACATTCATGCGGAATGTTCCAAGCATGGATTCCAGCGAACTGCCCCACATAAGCACACAGAACAGAAATAAGATTCCAAAAACATCCAGCGATGCCGTCGGTGTAAAAATCCATGTCACAACTCTCCAGATCTGTCCGTGCAGAATACTGCCCATATCAAAATTCATATAACTCATGAGTCCGGGTGCCGTCAGCTGTACCACGTATCCAATCACCTGCGCAAGTACAAAATATCTGCTCAGATTGGCGACCGCATGTCGTCCCCATTTGCGTTCCAGTTTATCCATCCAGTTCATAAATCTGTCTCCTGTCTACATAGAATAGTGTATGTATGGTTACGGTCACTTCTGACCTTTCTGTCAACCAATTATACGGTTTTCAAATCCCTCTTGTCAACGCAGCGGCACGTTCTTTCCAACATTTTATAAAATCTTTATGTTTTCAGTCGTTGTCTTTTGTCAATTCTTGTCGTATAATGTTTTAGGTTTTGTTTTGAAATCATACTTATTTATAATAAGTTTAGTTACTTACACATGGAGGTTACATTTATGAGTGACAAGCAGTTACATAAACTTGGAATTGATATCGGTTCCACTACCGTCAAAATTGCAATCCTCGACTCACAGGACAACATCCTGTTTTCCGATTACGAGCGTCATTTTGCAAATATTCAGGAGACACTGGCGTCCTTAATTGCCAAAGCATCCAACGAACTGGGGGATCTTTCTGTTTCTCCTGTTATTACCGGATCAGGCGGACTGACCCTTGCAAAGCATCTGGAGGTTCCGTTTACGCAGGAGGTTATTGCAGTATCCACTGCTCTCACTCATTATGCGCCACAGACCGATGTTGCAATCGAGCTCGGCGGAGAAGATGCCAAGATCATCTATTTTGAAGGCGGTAATGTCGAACAGCGTATGAACGGTATCTGTGCCGGCGGTACAGGTTCGTTCATTGATCAGATGGCATCCCTGATCCAGACCGATGCTTCCGGATTAAATGAATATGCCAAAAATTATAAAGCAATCTATCCGATTGCAGCGCGCTGTGGTGTATTTGCCAAGACAGATATCCAGCCGCTCATCAATGAGGGTGCAACTCGCGAAGATCTGTCTGCCTCTATTTTCCAGGCGGTTGTCAATCAGACGATCAGTGGACTTGCCTGTGGTAAACCGATCCGCGGACATGTGGCATTTCTCGGTGGTCCTCTGCACTTTTTATCCGAACTGAAAGCAGCGTTTATCCGCACGTTAAATCTCGATGATGAGCACGCAATTACACCGGAAAATTCGCATCTGTTTGCAGCGATCGGTTCCGCATTAAATTATAAAGAAGACGTAGAGACCACTTTAGGATCTCTGCAGCAGCGTCTTTCCACCGGCATTAAGCTTGAGTTTGAAGTTGCCCGTCTGGACCCGCTGTTTGCCAGCCAGGAAGATTACGATGCTTTTACCAGCCGGCACGGAAACAATCATGTAGAAACCGGTGACCTGAAAAACTATTCCGGAAACTGCTATCTCGGTATTGACGCAGGTTCCACGACAACAAAGATCGCACTTGTCAGCGAGGACGGAAAACTTCTGTATTCATTCTATGACAACAATAACGGAAGCCCGCTTGCAACTGCCATCCGTTCCATTCAGGAAATTTACCGTCTGCTTCCGGAGAGTGCGCACATTGTACACTCCTGCTCCACCGGATACGGGGAAGCTCTTTTGAAAGCTGCATTGATGCTTGATGACGGCGAGGTAGAAACCGTCGCCCATTACTATGCCGCCGCTTTCTTTGATCCAAAAGTTGACTGTATTTTAGACATCGGCGGTCAGGACATGAAATGCATCAAGATCAAGAACCAGACCGTAGATTCGGTTCAGTTAAACGAAGCATGTTCTTCCGGCTGCGGTTCTTTCATTGAAACTTTTGCAAAATCCTTAAACTTCACGGTGCAGGATTTCGCCAAAGAAGCACTGTTTGCCAAACATCCGATTGATCTTGGTACCCGCTGTACCGTATTTATGAACTCAAAGGTAAAACAGGCACAAAAGGAAGGCGCCTCCGTTGCCGATATCTCTGCCGGACTTGCCTACTCTGTAATCAAAAACGCATTATTTAAGGTGATCAAACTGTCCGATGCCAAAGATCTGGGAGAAAATATTGTTGTTCAGGGTGGTACTTTCTACAATGACGCCGTTCTGCGCAGTTTTGAAAAAATTGCCGGTGTCCACGCAACCCGTCCGGACATTGCCGGAATCATGGGTGCTTTCGGTGCCGCACTGATTGCCCGTGAACGTCACGAAGCCGGCTATCAGACGACGATGCTGTCCATTGAACAGATCAATAAACTGTCCTACACTACCAAGCTTGCACGCTGCCAGGGATGTACAAACCACTGTCTGCTGACGATCAATAAGTTTTCAGACAACCGTCAGTATATTACCGGAAACCGCTGTGAGCGCGGACTTGGAAAAGAAAAAAACAAAGAGAATATTCCAAACCTCTTCGAATATAAGAACAAACGTATTTTTGCTTATGAACCTCTGTCAGAAGCCGAAGCAACCCGCGGAACCGTCGGACTTCCGCGTGTACTGAACATGTATGAAAACTATCCGTTCTGGGCAACGTTCTTTAAGAAGCTCGGTTTCCGTGTGGTTCTCTCTCCGCAGTCCACACGAAAAATCTACGAACTCGGCATTGATTCTATTCCAAGCGAATCCGAATGCTACCCGGCGAAACTGGCGCACGGTCATATTTCCTGGCTGATCCACCAGAATGTAGATTTTATTTTCTATCCGGCGATTCCTTACGAGCGCAACGAGTTTCCGGATGCAAACAACCACTACAACTGCCCGATCGTAACTTCTTATTCCGAAAACATTAAAAACAATGTTGAGGAAATTACGAGTGGACAGATGCGGTTCTTAAACCCGTTCATGGCGTTTACAAACGAAGAAGTCCTTTCCAAACAGCTCGTAGACTGTTTTAAGAAAGAATTCCATATTCCGGAAGCCGAAGTACGTGATGCCGTATCCGAAGGCTGGAAAGAACTTGCCATGACCCGTCTGGAGATGCAGAAGAAGGGCGAAGAAGTATTGAAATATATGGAAGAACACCATCGCCGCGGTATCGTGCTGGCCGGTCGTCCATACCATGTTGATCCGGAAATCAATCACGGTATTCCGGAAATGATTACTTCCTACGGTATGTGTGTACTGACAGAAGATTCCATTTCCCATCTGGGGAATCTGGAACGCCCGCTTATTGTCATGGATCAGTGGATGTACCACAGCCGGCTGTACTCCGCCGCAAACTACGTTAAGACCAGGGATGATCTGGACCTCATCCAGCTGAACTCCTTCGGCTGCGGACTGGATGCCGTAACAACCGACTGTGTCAGCGATATTCTGACCAATTCCGGAAAAATTTATACATGCTTAAAGATTGATGAAGTCAACAACCTCGGTGCTGCCCGTATCCGTATCCGTTCGCTTCTGGCTGCAATTCGTGTCAAAGAGAAAAAACATGAAAAACGCGAAATCAAGCCGGCAAATTACGAGCGCGTTATCTTTACCGAGGAAATGCGTAAAGATTACACCATCATCTGTCCACAGATGTCACCGATCCATTTTGAACTTCTCGTTCCGGCATTCCGTGCCGCAGGCTACAATCTGGTCATCCCAGATGTTCCGTCCAGAGAATGTGTCGATGTCGGTTTAAAGTATGTAAATAACGATGCATGTTATCCGTCCCTGATTGTCATCGGACAGATTATGAGTGCGGTAATGTCCGGCAAATATGACCTGAGCAAAACAGCAATCCTGATCTCACAGACCGGTGGTGGCTGTCGTGCGACCAACTACATTGGATTTATCCGCCGTGCACTGACCAAAGCCGGCCACCCGGATATTCCGGTCATCTCCATCAATATGGTCGGACTGGAGAAAAATCCGGGATTTAAACTCACACCAAGCCTGATCCAGCATGGTCTGTATGCCCTGGAATTCGGAGACATCTTCATGCGCTGTCTCTACCGTGTGCGCCCATACGAAAAGGTACCGGGATCTGCCAACGCATTGCATGAAAAATGGAAAAAACGTGTCATTGACTTTGTTGGCAACACCAAGATTCTGTCCCACCGTAAATATCGCAAAATGTGCCGTCAGATCATCCGCGACTTTGACAATCTGCCAATGACGGATGAGAAAAAGCCGCGTGTCGGTGTGGTTGGAGAGATCCTTGTCAAGTTCCTTCCGGCTGCCAACAACTATATTGTGGATCTGCTCGAATCCGAAGGTGCGGAGGCAGTCGTACCGGATCTGACCGATTTCTTACTGTACTGCTGCTACAATCAGAATTTCAAGGCGGATTATCTTGGAGCTACCGCAAAATCCAAGCGCATCAACAATATGCTCATTCGCTTCTTTGAGTGGCTGCGCAAGGATGCAAGGGATGAACTTGCAAAGAGTAAACATTTTGAGCCAACTGCATATATTCAGGATCTGGCAAAACAGGCAGAGCATATCGTCTCCTGCGGTAACCAGACCGGCGAAGGCTGGTTCTTAACTGGAGAAATGCTTGAACTGATTGCACAGGGAGCAACCAACATCGTCTGTGCGCAGCCATTTGCCTGCCTGCCAAACCATATCGTCGGTAAAGGTGTCATTAAGGAAATTCGTCACGAATATCCAGGCGCAAATATCGTTGCAATCGATTATGATCCGGGTGCATCAGAAGTTAACCAGCTCAACCGTATCAAGCTGATGCTTTCTACAGCACAGAAAAACCTGAAAAAAGCAAATTCATAATTCTGCGATGTTTCATCATAAGTCGCAAAAATACCCCGGCAACGGAAATTCCGTTTGCCGGGGTATTCCTTTTTTATTTTTCCAGTCAGTCTAACACTTTTTCCAGTTCAGCAATCACGATCCTTAATGCTTTAATCCGTGCATATTTTTTATCTACGGATTCTAAGATATGCCACGGTGCATAGGTAGTGCTCGTCTTTTGAATCATCTCATTGACTGCCCCCTCATACGCATCCCACTTATCACGGTTGCGCCAGTCTTCCTCTGTAATCTTCCATTGCTTTTCGGGCGTATTCTGCCGATCGGTAAAACGGGCAAGCTGCGTATCTTTGTCGATCTGCACCCAGAATTTGATGATCACGGCTCCCCAGTCGTGCAGTTCCTTCTCAAACTCATTAATTTCATTGTACGCACGCATCCAGTCATTCTCGCTGCAAAACCCTTCCAGACGTTCGACCATCACACGCCCATACCACGTTCGGTCAAAGATTGCAATATGCCCGGTACGCGGAAGCCTTGTCCAGAAACGCCACAGATAATGTCTTGCTTTCTCATGCGGCTCGGGACTTGCAATCGGATGAACCTCATATCCACGCGGATCAAGTGCTCCCGTAATCCGCTTGATATTTCCTCCTTTTCCGGCTGCATCCCACCCTTCATAGGCAATGATGACCGGCACTTTCTTACGATACAGACGATTGTGCAGTTCTCCAAGTCTCTGCTGAAGCTGCTTTAATTCCTTTTTATAGACATCCTCCTCCATACACTTGTCCAACGGAATGTCACAAAGAAGCGGCATTTTTTTCAACGGAAATACATTCTGCAGAAGCGGAACCGCCATCTGGTGATTACTCAGAGCAATCTCAATCCCCTGGGTAAGCGTCTCAAGAATCTGTACTTCTGTCCATTTTCTGGACTTTGCATCAATGATATACCAGGGTGCGGATGGCATATTTGTATTTTTCAGATATCCGGAAAATACATCCATACATTTCTCATAATGTTCATTCTGCCACAGATCTTTTTTGCTGACACGCCATGTTGTGTCCTTCTGATGCTCCAGCTGTGCAATACGCTGTGACTGTTCCTTTTTTGAAATATGCAGAAAGAATTTCATGACCAGATAGCCATTGTCTGTAAGCTGCCGTTCAAACCGGCGGACACTTTCAATCCGGTTGGCATATACATCCTCGGAAATGGTTCCGTGCAGACGCTCCTCCGTAATCTCATCCATCCATGCCGTATCCAGAAATACAAACTGTCCGGCTTCCGGAATTTTGGCAAAATGCCGGTACAAAAACGGTTTTCTCTTGTCATCCTCCGTCTTTTTCTGCATCGATACCACCTTAAAGAAACGCGGATCAATATTCTGGATGATCTGGCCGATTGCATAACCTTTTCCGGCCGTTCCCCAGCCTTCAAGCACAACAAGAACCGGTACTTTTTTTTCTTTAATCAAAAGCTGCTGCCGTGCCAGTTTCTCTTTTACCGCTTCCAGCCGTGCCTTAATTTCCTCCTCCGATGGTTTTTCGGATTTTTCCCACTCTTTTAGCATAAAAACCCCTCCTTATGCTTTTTTCTTATCATACCACAGCTGCTGATTTTCATCCACTTCTTTGCAAATTTTTTTGTTTTCACTTTTCACTGGCAAAAAATGCAATTCCGATGTATAGTATCCTATATATAAACTTTCGAAATCTGTGTTTTCGTAAATATAAAGGAGTATAAAAAATCATCATGCTGCAATTAGAACGTCAGAAACTTATATTGGAATATTTGAAACAAAACCGAAAAGCAACCACAAATGAACTCAGTGAAATGCTTGGAGTTTCCACCACAACCATCCGTACCGATTTAAACCAGATGGATAAAGAAAAACTTCTGACCAAAACACATGGAGGCGCACTCTACCACGATAACTCCGCAGACAATAAAGAACTTACCGGAAAAGCCTATTTCTTTCATGAACGTGCACTGGAAAATAAAAAAGAAAAAGAGGCAATTGCTGCAAATGCCATCCACATGGTAAAAGATCACATGTGCATCTTTTTAGATGCCAGCTCCACTGCCTATACACTTGGCATGAAACTGACCGGCTTTACAGAACTTACCGTTATTACAAACGGCATTGACCTTGCACTGGCTCTGAAGGATATCCCCGGGATCACCGTTATCCTGACCGGCGGAATCGTTACCTCTGCCTCTTCTTCCATTGAAGGTCTCCTCGGTGTGGATCTGCTACAGAAAATTCATACGGACATTGCATTTGTCTCTGCACGCGGCTTCTCCGTTGAAAACGGACTTACCGATTTCAGTATCTACGAAGCAGATTTAAAACGCATGTGTATCAAGGCTTCTGCTAAAACAATTGCATTGATTGACCACACCAAATTTGACACCTCATCCATCTCCAGCTATGCTTCTATTGATGATCTGAATCTGGTAATCACTGACTCCGGATTATCCGAAAATACAAAAGAAATTTATGAAAAAGCCGGCGTTGATCTGCTCATCGCCGACTAATTATCAATTTTCCATGTTTAACAATTTTTGCATTGCAGCTGCCTGAACCGGTCTGGAATAATAATACCCCTGAAACCATGTGGCTCCAAAGGAACGCTGATAATTCTGCAGCTTTTCATCCTCTACCCCTTCCAGGCAGCTCTTTAAATCCGCTTTATTTGCAAAATCAACCATGCTGCGCACCAGTGCCTGTTTGGTCTGATTATCCGTAATTCCACGGATAAAACTCATGTCAATCTTTATCTCATCCATCGGGGTCTGCAGCAGGACACTTGAAGAAGCACTTCCCGTACCGTAATCATCCATTGCAAGTCTCACTCCATGTTGTTTGAGGTACAACAGTTTTTCTTCCATAACGCTGACCGGCATGCTTCTACACCGCTCTGTCAGTTCCAGACACAACTGCCCCGCCGGAAAACCGGTTTCTTTCAACAATGCCATGACAACACCACAGAACGTTTTCCTTTCCAGCTGTTTTGCGGACATATTGACATTAATAAAAAAATCCGGATTTGATTTTCGAAACTCCACAGCATCCGTCAATGCCTGTTTCAAAACAAAATTTCCCAGATCATACATACATGGATTGCTTTCCAGCCAGTCAATAAACATTCCCGGTGGCACAATACCATATGGCTCCTTTTTCCAGCGGACCAGTGCTTCCGCTCCGACAATCTCTCCTGTCTGTGCATGTACGACAGGCTGATACTCCACATAAAATCCGTCACATTGGTTCAGCACAGACTGATGAATTACCTTCATCAGATCCAGATCCACGTCCCCATTGATCTGTACCAGATCATTAAAGAACATTAACTTATGATCCCGTCTGGTACGCATTTTTCCTAAAACATATTCCAGCTTACTCTGTACCGTGGAAATTTCCCCCTCATAATGATCAAGAATTATCCCACTGGCATATATCTTCAGGTCAAAATGGTTGTTTTCCAAGACGACACTTTCCTCCAGCCGCGCGCGAATCTTCTCCAGAAATGCCGCAGCCTCTTCACGGCTGGCATCCCTCAAAATAAATGCGTAATTGGAATTTCCCATACGATAAACTGCTTTATCCGCATCCATCATGTAAATAAACCGGTATGCAAGAACCTTTTGAATCCGGTCGCTGTAATTTGTTCCGTACAATATATTGATATCATTCATATGATCAATTTCAATTTCCAAAACAGCTACTTTTCGTCCCTGCTGAATATAATCCACAATATCTTTTTCAAATTTGACCTGACCATAAAGATCCGTCAACGGATCAATTTCCGGAATCACATTCTGATTCCGAAGCAGAACAATAAAATATCTGTTTTTGCCCTGCTCTAAAATCATATCCGTTATAATCTGCGTCATCACATACTTTTTGTCTTTTCCCATACGGATGTACAGATCGTTCTCCAGATTGATCCCCCGCAGACGTTTTTTCATCTCTTCCGTATATTCCGGGCAGTCATATGGGTGTACGCTCTTTTCCAGCACTATTTTATATCCATCTTCACACCATCCCGATGGAATCCCCAGAAATTCTGCAGTACTTTCTGGAACAAATGTTAAATTATGCTGCATATCAGTAACCATTAAATAACTGTCCTGAGATAATTTTGAAATACGACTGATCATCTCCTGAAATATCTGAGATTTTTCCATGCAAAATTCCTGTTTTTCCATCGCTTCCACTCCATATACCTTCTATCAATAGTCTATGTTTATGGTAACATATTTCTGCCATTTATGCAATTTTCAACTTTGACTGGTGCATACATGAAAATTGCAAAGTTTAATTCTACCATCCATTTATACAGTGGAATTCTCTTCTGCACAAGTGGAGTTTAATCTTTCATATCATAAATGGTATGCTCATGTTGGCCTTCTGACAGCAGTAGAAGGAGAACTAGCATGAGCAAATATATTCCCGGTAATCAAAAACATCTTACTCTCGAAGATCGCAAATACATTGAAAAATCCCTAAACGCTGGCTGTTCTTTTAAGGACATTGCCATGCCTGAAAGTAAGATGTTTTATGGAAAGTTAATCTAATTATAGCAGTTTTATAAGGATTTAGCCTCCCACAATTCTAAAAAATCAAAGAATTTTAAAGCGTGGTGGAATTTACCCCTGCACTGGAATTTACTTTTTCAAGTCAGCACCTTCTGAGATTCGTATCTGTGATCAGTACAAACGTCTGATCTGCACGCACAGAAGATCTTATAAGGATTTTCCGTTGTACATAACTGCGGATGAGCATATGCCTCCGGAACACCTTTATTATCAGGAAATCAATTCGAAAGATGGAAACTATTACAGGCGCTGGGCGTCTGTGTTCGGTCCTTCCATGTCGGAATTGATTGATCGAATCCTAAAATCTTCTAAGCACGAAGAGCAAGCATTCAATGCATGTGCCGGGATACTACATCGAGTAAAAGCAATCCCTAAAGGCATTGCAGAAGAAGCCGCTCGTAAATGCATTGAAATGAACTCCTGTCGCTACTCGACATACAGGCAGGTGCTTAAAAAGATGGAGTGCGATGAGCATCCAGAATCATCACCGGAATCACTTCCATCTCATGAAAACATCAGAGGAAAGGATTACTACAAGTAAAGGTGAATGATTATGGCATACAGACAGAAAGAATACAATTATAACGACAAACTTACAAAGGATCAAAATCTTCTTATGGACAAACTCTATAAGATGCGTATGTCCGGCATGGCAGAAGCTTTTGAAAACCAACTTATGAATCCGAATTATCTGCTTCAAGAATCCGCCCATGCGCATAGTGAAGATAATTACTATGAGTATTCAAACAAGATGGCCGGTTATGATCTTCTTGTTATAGACGATTTGGGATTGATGGACTTAAATCTTGACAAGTGCCGTGATCTCTTTGAAATCATCGAAGCTAGAGATTGCCGAAAATCAACAGTCATCATCTCGCAGATGCCAGTAGCGAGCTGGTACCAATTGTTTGGTGATAACACATATGCAGATGCATGTCTCAGCCGCATGACCTCTAAAGCATATCGATTAGACTTTCCAGGTCGCGATAGACGTGTAGAAAGCAAGTAACTTTATTAACCAACAGGGCAATGATCCGTTCCTGGCGGAACAGTGCTCCGCTCATGCGGAGCGAGTGCTCTGTTTTTGCGGAATATGCAGATAATACTGCTTGCAAGTCAAATTATAACATGTTACACTTCTTTTATGTAACGCAAGATATAATGAGCGTTAGGGAGGGGGAACATGCTTTCATGCTCATCCCGAACGGCGAATGATATAAGGTGATCATATGATAAATAAAAAGAAAAGTACCAAAAAAAATGACACTTCCAACAGTATGGTTATTAAGGTAATGCTGCTTGGATTCCTGGGTGGAAATATGATATATGCGGTCATTGCCTTTCTGATGGGAGATATGCAGTATATTCCTGAAGTTTTGATAAAAACAGGCGTCTGCCTGGTCATTCATACTATACTGTTATTAGGTGTAACTGCTTTGGAACACATTGAGAACAGAAACTGGAGGATTAAGAATCGTGTTGGAACCGATCTTGGCAGTGAATATAAAACGCTCAAATGCAGTGCTGCTTACTATATGATTTATGTTTGTACATTTCTGCTTACTCTGATGCTTATTGCACTTTTATACTTATGGTATCAGGATGAGAGAGAAACTCTCATTGAAAGTTATCACAATGGAGGTCTGACAACGGGTATTGTTTATATCATATTTATGTATCTTGTCTCCATTTATTGCTTTTTCAGATATACCTGTCAAAAAGTATTCTATACAAAACTTTTTATCTACCATGTGAGCTTCTTTAAAAAAGAAAAAGTTACATGGTCACAGATTCAAACGATAAAATACCGCTATAAGAAAAAGAAACAAAAATTCATCTTTACAACACACGATCATAAAACAATTACTTTACGTTCTGATATATTATATGATGGCTGGGCTGATTTTGAAGAATATGTACTTGATATGGCAGATATCTATGAAATAGCGATAAATTAATTAATAAAACGTATGTCTGCAGGCTCTCCACAGGCATACGTTTTATTATATTCTTGGAATAACTGTTTAATGAAATTCTTCAATATCCTTATCAGGGAGCTTCTTCTCAGCAGTATTCTTAAAGGTCTGTAACTCCTTGGCGGCTTTCATGATAGGGATATTCGTACCTGCTGTGAAGTTCCCTACAAAACGTGAAAATAACTTGAAATATGCCCTATAAAACGTGAAAAACCATCCGTTGAGGTTGCTTTTTCCTCAAAACATCTTAAACTTAGTCCAAAATAAGTCAACGATATTTAACGCAAGCAAAAATAGCTTGTATGACGAGAGAAAGGAGCGATGCAAATGGGTGGTTTTTCTAATTCTGGGATCAATGCTTCAATCAGAGGGTACATATTGAGAAGCCTTGTAAAAGGATATCATTTTTCCCTTTCGACAAAAACATTGACCAACAAAATGATGTCATGTGGTTTGATTACCACACCTGACATTTCCGATCAGCTTTATTATTTAGAGCAGTGCAATCTGATTCAGTTCTCAAATAATTCAGATGCGTTCAGTGCTTTGGATGACGATGCGGTTATCAGACTTACCGCCGAAGGAATCCGTTTCATAGAAAACGGCGGCGATCCGGAAATGGGGATTGACTTATGATGGAAAAATATTTCCTTCTTTTAACCCTATTGTTTCAATTCCCTGATGTCTCATTTTAAGACATAAAAGAACCAAAACCACAAAAAATGGTCCGTAAATATCTCACACTATATGTTTACATATTCTTAGACACAACGAAACCAATGATTCCCACTAAACATCCGCAAATCACAAAAGCAATCCCTATTATTTTCAGGATCGTCGATACAGACGTCTGATTTTCTGCCGGAACATATATCATATGTGGATTCTCCGGATTATAATATAAGATTGTCTGCTGCCCAGAATCAGGCACAAACATTTCATTAACTTTTACATTTCGTAGATTTCCTTGCTTTCAGCATATCATTCATCCTAGTATCTGTTCTATAGATCCTTGTCTTCCAAACAGCTTATTATATACTTCGTCACTACATTTTCTCCTAAACGAGCCACAAACACATAATAGGGCAGAAATTCCAGTACTGCAATTACCATGCATAATACAGGTATATACTGCCATAGTTTATTGAACACACAAAAGCACGCAAAAAATACATCCATTGCCGCTAACGGAATCCACATCACATAATCCGCTATATTCCACACATGTTGCAGTTCAATGATCTGTTGATCCTCAAGGTATTGCACAGACCATTTATAGACATTTTTTCCTGAACGATAATATACATAATACTTCCCATCTTTTTTTATCAGATGTGTACACGGATGCCATTTGTCATGGTTACGCTCTTTTTGATATTCCATATTCAATTTTTCATAGAATTTCTCTTTCGTCTGATTCGTTTGGATTTTTTTCATTGTCTCACCCCAGCAGTCAAATATTTATTCGTAAAAACTTCACCTTCCTCATCCGTAAAACCCCCTATGAATAATTTCTGCAAAGACCAACGCATCAATATCTGTATAATTTTGCTCTGTCAATAGTTCCGCATTGCTTGCAATATATGTTGCCAGATCACTTCCACTATTACTATTTTTCGGCATAGCAATCCACCTTGCATACATTCCGGTTAACTGAACTTCTGAATGAATGAATCTTTGGAAATCATTTCATTGTCTTGATCATAAATAATCGTTTTACTGGCTTTATCAATATCTATTGTCAAACAAAAATAATAGCCTTGGTCTCTCAGTGCACATAAAAGGTCATATGCATTTTCAATATTCTTATCGACATTGGTCTCCAAACCTTTCAAGTCACTGAATATTAAAACATTATGGTTGCTTTTATAATCCTCAAAAGTAACATATTCCTGATCACTCTCTATGAAACGAATATCAACATTCGTGTATTCTAGTTTCCCGTGATCTAATATTGAATAAATATCCTGTTTGATCTGATTCCCAAGTATCACCTTGGGATAATTATCTGTGATTCTTCCATCTTCATAAATCGTAAATGAAAAAGCATCATCTGATTCATTTAGTGATACTGCCTCCCCAGTATTTATGAACTCACCAAAATTCTGACCAATATTTTTTCTCTCAGTATGTACAATCTGAAACTCCTGATTGTATTTTTCCTTCAAATATCGTTTAATCACCTGTTCTGAATCAGGCAGATTTCTTCCGCAACTACACAGAAGCATAAGTATCCATGACACACATCCTAGCATAAGAAACATGCGCTTGCTTCTGCCACCAGGTATTACCCAATTTATTTTTCTCAATGTGTACCCCCGTTTCATATAAATACTCACGCTATATGTTTACATATTCTTAGACACAACGAAACCAATGATTCCCACTAAACATCCGCAAATCACAAAAGCAATCCCTATTATTTTCAGGATCGTCGATACAGACGTCTGATTTTCTGCCGGAACATATATCATATGTGGATTCTCCGGATTATAATATAAGATTGTCTGCTGCCCTGTTTGAACAGAATTTTTTCCTGTTCCAATCACACTCTTTTGTACTACCCGTTTGCCATTTACATAAAATTCGTATGCGGGATACCATGTGTAATTATAGGTATCCACATTTCTCTTGTAGACTTCTTCCACATCCACAACTGTCGCAGTCGTCTTCTCCACGCAGTCTTTCTTCGACTCACTAATCCTGCGATCCACACCTTTTGCACATACAAACAATATGGCAGCTATGATCCAGAACAGACATGAGACGCCTATTACAATCGCAATAATCATTTTCTATTTCTCCATCATTGTATACTCTATTTTTTTAGGAACAACCTTCCCATCAACCACTTTTACTTCGTCTAATGGAGCCAGCACATTCTCTTTAAAATCGTACTCCACATAATGTTGTCTCGCTCCTCCCATCCCACGCATCGGCATAGGTCTCTATTCCGCAATCACACACTAGTATGAACAGTGCCAGAATCAGGCACAAACCTTTCATTAACTTTTACATTTCGTAGATTTCCTCGCTTTCCCCTATATAATCAGCCAGATAATGAGTCACAAACATTTTCACATGTCTAAAAGTAACACAAGATTCCAGCGCATAGAACGGTAATACTTCCAGTAACAGCAACGCACAAAACCATGCCAGCCCCAGCCATATCGACTGTCTGAACAAATATAAAATAAACAAATCTATAATCAAAAGTGTTCCCCAGATAATTTTATCAGATAAAGAACACCTTCGCTGCACGGTCATCTTTTTCCCATCAAAAGAAAAATCCCAATATGACGTTACCCTGCCTGACGAGAAACGAATCACCGGCATGCCTTGCTTGAACTGAAGCGTTATCATGCCATGTTCCTTATCCTGCAGATACTCCTGTCTATGTTTACTCATATAGGTCAGTCGATCGATAACCGCCTCTTTTCTATCTTTAAGGAAATACATCTTTTTCATCACATTATGCTCCTGTATTTAAAAATAACGAGCGGAATCTCCGTTCATCATCTTCGTATCCTCTGCAGACAATTTCGCCGATATCTCCGTGGTTAAACATAATCGCCAGATCTTTTTTTATATTTCCCTTCCGAGAGATCATATAAGAAAATCTCATTTAGAATGCGATCTACGTTTTGTAATCAATACACTTGATGCTACTACCCCAGAAAATGCAATGGATACATCAGCAATCATTCCCTACTTCCATATAAATCGTGTCATTGTTATCGTGTCACCAATTTCTCTTTTCTTATAGTCTTCTTCTGAAAGGAAACACGTACTCTCATATCCCGAATGTACATCCCTTCCAAATATTGGGTAAAACCGCTTCGTATCCCGGATATTTTCAGCGCCGTAAGACTCCGTCTCAATCACTGGTTGCTTTTGCACAAGTACAACATCATACTGTAACACCTGCTTTTTTCTCAGTTGTCTTATATTTGCATTCTCTGTCAGAACGCATGCTCCAGCTATAAATATTACTATAACATAATACAGACAAACAAAGATATCACTCCCATCAAAATTAAAAAAAGTGCTGACAACCATACCTATGAGCAATGCCACAAATGCTATCAAAACCCACCTGTTTAGATACTTAAATTTCCAGCTGCAATAGCCATTATACTTGAGACTCTGTACTTATCATCTAACAGGCTAATTAATTCATGCCTTTGATTATCTGTCAGATTTAGCGACTGTACAAAAGTGATTAATGCAAAATCCGCTACCTGCTTACTGTTAGCATCTGTCTGAATAACAAGTGAATCAATCAATAGCGAGATAGACGAAAATATATCCTTACAGCAAAATCCAATCATCGACAACGGTAGCACTCTCATCCCTCGTTGCACAAAAACATTCAACGAAACATTACCATTTTCTTTATTGATACTGCCGTACAAAATCCAAAGATGTCATACCGCAGTACTCGTTTTCTTTATTTCATTGGGAAACTGTTTACTCATGCGGAATACCAGCATTTCCATAAATCCTCTGACCAGATAATGATTGAGCAGTTCTTCACTGTTCAAAATTTTTTCTTTTATCCTGTACAAAAACTTTAGTAAAATATTGGTTATGATAAAAATGAGTATATAGCCTGCAAACAGGACATAGGTAATTTTTTTATCAATTTTCCAGATAAAGTATACACTAAAGACGATGGTCGGAATCAAGTCGCGAATCAACCGCAGCCAGAAATGAAATACCACATTTCTTCCTGCTGATGAACCATTTTCAATCCTCTGAACCAGTTTCCCGGTACCTGTTTTCTGATATTCTGCATAATCAATGGTACTTATTTTTCTAAGTGGCAAAAGCTTAAAATCCAGATAAATACCATGCTCCAGTTTCTTTTCCGGATAATTATCCAGATAGTTCATACCATAATTTATCAATAAAATAAACCCATATATGACAACTCCTGCAAATGCAAGTGTCCCATCAGCCAGTCCATCAATGACCTTCTGGAAATAGTCGGCCTTGTAATTAGCCATAAATGCATTAAATATACCTAGCCCAATGTAGACTAATACCCATATTCTGTTTTTCTTTAATATTTCTTTTATATAACGCATAACTGTACTCCTTTATAGATTGTATTTCAAGCATTAGGACAGTACAGTCAACGACTGCTAGCAAGTTTCTTTTAACCTCAGCACAATCTGCCAACAGTTTACATCAACTGTACTGAGTAGTTATCTCGGATAATTTTCATATCGTTCTCACCTCTTCCTAAAAATTTTCTATTATTATATCATGCTAAGTTCCAATATTCTATCGTAATTCCGTCAAAAGAATATAAAACAAAGGGCATATTATCTTGCCCCTCTGTTCTTTGTCTGCCTGCTGATACTGTTCTGGTTTTCAGCGGCTTCCCTTTGTAGTCTTGCAAGTTTATCCGACAGTTTTTCATCCTTATGCGTAGGTGTATAGTGTTTTACTTTCCATCATTTTTTACTTTTACAGCCCAAACCTCATCCTACTTTGTACATAATCCCTACGGCTGACAGTTTCAAAAAATATGGATTGATGACAAGAAATCATTTTCGCTGACAAAATCAGTTCTCCATGACACATTTCGCTGACAAATTTGTCACCGAAAATGCTGTTTTTGCATGAAAAAAGCAGCAATGACCTTTCTCATGTCATTGCTGCTTTATTTCAATGTTCCCTGGGGGAATCGAACCCTCAACTGCCCCTTATGAGTTCGAATCCACCTTGGAAATATATATAATTCTGAGTTAATCCAAGTCAAGGAAAGCCTTGATTTTCCTAACTATTTTGTAAATCCCTGTCAAAATAAGAAAACTCAATTTCATCTCTGTAAAACGTTTTTTGGTGCTCGTCCGGTGTTCGGAGCACCGAAAGGCTTCAACCATTCCGTTCATGTGAATTCATACTTATGGCTACCATTCCTACGCAAATCTGCAACAATGATAACGATGTTTCCTTATTAGATTAACCTTATTATACCGTGCATGAAGTCGGATGTCGATGTTTTTTTGACCATAATTTACTTATTTTTACTTCGGTTACTGCAAGTAACTTCTAATTTTCGTCAACAATCTCTCCCAGTCATTATTTTCTATGTCTCCATCTATCCATTGTACTTTTCTGCTAGTAGTGTCTCTTCGATTGCATACCGTATCATTGCTTTTACTTAAACGAAAATATTGAGGTTGATTTTCATTTCCGCCCTCATATATTTCCCATGTTATACCATCTGTCAAAATTACAAATTTACACTTTATATCTTGCACATAATTTTTAACTTCTTTATCTGCATGAGATCGATCACTTGCAGTTGGCCTCTTCACTTCAATTATTATTGAAGGCGTTTCTCTTTTTATAGCAAACAATGACCAACCTTTCATTATAAGAATGTCTGGTGTACAATCTCCCGCAAATGTCTCCCGGCAAATTCCGTTGCCTTTTTCATCCTTATAATGTCTCCAATTTTTATATAATGTACTAGAATCTACAACATCAAATTCTTCTGGAATAAATGACTCTAAAAAAGGAATTATAATTCTATTTTGAAAATTAACTTCTCGACAATCCTTTTCATAATATTTATCAACCAGTTTTTTGTATTCTGCAAAATCCATTTTTATCTCACTCCGTCTTTTACTTTGCTACTTATCCTATTATTTCTTATTACATTAGTTGCTGTCAATGGTTTCCATACTCATATATCTTTTCTTATTTTGATTTCATAACAAAAAAGCGATATCCTATAGATTATCTGTCTATAAGATACCACCAAATAATGCAACAACTTGTTGCACAATTCCTGTTTTATTATTTTACAGTCTTTGCCAGAGATGCCAGCAGTGCTGCCATTTCCGGATTTCCAAGCACTTTCATCAGTGCTTCTGCATCAATTCCTTCCGGAACCGCTACCATATTACCGGCATTTGCTTCCAGCTGTCCGTGAATATCAGGATTCAGGTTTTCTTTATTATAAAATGCTTTCTCCATCCTCTGTGCATTTCTTATTCTGTCCTCATCCATAATATGTCCGTAGACCTCTGTTATCATATCGACCTGTGCATGTCCCGAATCTCCCTGTACAGCTTTTATATCTCCTCCGCTTAATTTCAATTTATATGTTATGCTGGTATGCCTTATACTGTGGAAGACAACATCCGGAAGTCCTTCTTTGTCAATAACATCCTGCATTTTACTTCTGATATAGCTTTCCCCAAGAGGAAGACCAAATGTAGTTGCCATTATCAGGTTATAATCCTGATACTCACTTCCCAGAGCTTCCCTTATCTCATCCTGTTCCTTTTTGATCTGAACCAGAATCTCTGCCACATATCTCGGTATATAGATTTTTCTTACGCTGGACTCTGTCTTTGGTGTTTTCATAACCCTTACTGTAGTGTTATTTTTTCTCTGCGAAGGAAATACCAGTATGACATCTTTGGAATTCAGCTCCTCTACTGCATTTTTTGACATCCGCTCTATCTCCTTATTGATCAGAATATATGAGCAGTTCCTATTGATCGCATCATCAGATATATCAACACAGCTCCATGTAATTCCCAGCATTTCACCAATTCTTAATGTTGCTGTGAACGCAAGATGAAATGCCACTTTTAGCCATTTATTATCACAGGCTTCTATGGCCTGCATAAGCATCTCTGCAGTCCATATCTCACGTTTCTGCTTTTTATGCTTTGGCACGGTTGCATCCGTTGCCGGATTCTTGTCCATTAGCCCCCATTTAACAGCCTGTCTGAAACAGCTTCTTAATACTTTATGAATCTGGTTCACGGTAGCTGCCGTGATCTTTTTTTCTCCATTCATATTGCAGGCACTTACGACCGCCGGCATTTCCAAAAGCTCTGTATAATACTTTTCCATAAAATGCGTATTGATCTCACTCAGCTTTGTATTACCTATTGTCGGAATAATGTAATTATTAAACAACCCCACATTTCCATCATAGGTTGACACTCCCCATTTGTTGTGCTCATAGATTCTTATATATTCTTCCGACAGATCTTTTTCTGTTGTACACTTAGGTACCGTAAATTGTCCGATTGATTTCTTATATTCAATCTCTTTTTTCCGTGCCTCTGCTTCTTTCTGAGTATCAAATCCTTCTGATTTCTGATGCTCTGTACCATCTTCATCCTTTACCTTACGGTATAGCATCGCTTTTCCTGTGCAATAACAACTTCTCCCATCATGCGATACCTCCCAGCTTTCTTTCCATAAATCCTACAACCTGTCTCTTAACCAGCCTCTTGTTTCTCGCCATATTCTGCTGTACAGTTTCATAGGAAATACCTTGCTCCTGTTCTATTGCAACGAGTGTGGTTTCCTTGCTGATAAATTTCACAAAATGTTCCTGATCTTTTCCCAGAATACACAGCTGGCTGTTAAAAAGTTTATAATCACGGCGCATATCTTTTAGTATATAAGCATCCTTCATATATGCTTCCGGATGATCAACACCATCCAGCACATCACCTGAAAAATCACAGTTAATAAGAGCGTCTCTGGTCATCACATTTCTGATTGCATGTTTTGCAGTCGGATCACTTGTCATTCCGCCCGTCTGAACCCTTACTCCAAGTTCTTCAATATTCTGTCTGCTGTTGCTGTCCTTTTCGGCTTCTATCATGTATCTGAGTCCATCTATATAACCGTCCACGATACCCATAAATCTCGTATAGTTTTTCATGATAATGTCCACACGCTTGTCTGCTGATGAACCAATATATTCCTTAATCATATTTTTTTCTGCCATATCTGTCTCCTTAATCTCTGCTTTCTATGAGTTATCGCACGTTTACTCTTCTTTACAGAAATTATTGTAGATGAATACGGAGTAAAAATCGTTCCCCAACGAACGTACAAAATACGGTGGGAGCGGACTTAATAATCTTTTTTCATTTTTTGTTTGATTTTTGATAGCATAGATGCTATCATATAGATACAGAATAAATACATTCACTCTGGAGAACATATAATAATGTACAATATTGAATTTTATGAAGATGCCAACGGTCATTCAGAACTTTGGGATTTTCTTGAAGAACTCCGATTGAAAGCTGCGACAAATAAAGATGCTCGTATTCAGCTAAAGCAGATCAGTTTGTATATTCAGCTTCTCGAAGACAACGGCACCCGACTAAATGAAAATATAACCAAACATCTGGATGATGACATTTGGGAATTACGTCCTGGCAACAACAGGGTTTTATATTTCTATTTCAAAGATGATACTTTTGTGCTTCTGCACCAGTTTCGCAAGAAAACACAAAAAACACCTAAACGCGAAATTGAAAGAGCCAAAGCAGAACGTGATGATTACCTACGCCGAAAGGAGGCTGATTGATTATGAGAACCTGGAATGATTACAAAGAACATGTTAAATCTGTTGATCCCGAAATCGGAAAAGATATGGATGAAGTAGAAAATATCTCTGCTATCGTTAGTGCAATGGTTGAACAGCGCACTTCTCTCGGTCTTAGTCAGAGAGAACTTGCCTCTATGTGTGGTATTGCACAATCATCCGTAGCACGTATAGAATCTTGTAAGACTGTTCCAAGTCTTGATACTTTGCTTAACATATTCAGACATCTTGGCCTGCAGCTTACTGTCACTCCAACTAAATCAACAATATAATTCTTTAGGGAATCTCATTTGAGGTTCCCTTTTTACATTCTATATAATTTCTGCCAATACTTTAACCTGTGCAATGGCAGCTTTCCTTAATTCCCTGCTTTTAATCTGCTGTAACACCATAGCCATCTGCATTATCTCATCTTCAATATTTACAGCATTCTCCTCTGCAAGATAAGTGACCGAAGTCTCCAGAACTCTTGATACTTTCTTCAGAACACTGATTTTAAAATCAATCTTATCATTTTCATAATCTGAAATCGTGCTCTTTCTGGTAAACATTGCTTCCGCAAGCTGCTCCTGTGTCATCCCTTTTTTGATTCTACATTCCTTAATTCTCTGTCCTATTGTCTTTTCCATTCTTTTCTCCATTTCTGGAGTCCAAAACGGAAATATGCATGAACCTGTACCCGGCATAGAAAAAGAGCCTGCAAAACGTACTTAAATAAAACAATCAAAAAGTCTCTCTGACCTTTGTTGTCATATTTCCGTTTTGCAGGCTCCTGATAGTTCTTTGCTAAATTCAGCTCGTTTACAAACTCTTGCCTGGCGTGGTCGTCTATAAGGGTTCACGGTAATTCCAGATTCCATGTTCTGGAGCCTCTGCCCAATCTGACGGTTCAGCCACCGGCTCATTCTATTTAATTGTATATATAAATATTTCTGCTGTTACATTGCTCTCTTCTGTTTTCTCAACGCTTCCATATCCGTAGAGCATCGGCTGGAAACTTCCTGTCCGGGCTTTTTTCCCCGACAATTCTCAAATATCCTCATATAGACTTCATCAACTACCCCTACTATCTCCTTCCGGCATCTGGAACATGTTATCTCAACACTGCAGTTCCCTGACACCTTAAACAACTGCTTGCCGCATGCCAGGCAGCTGACATATTTCATCTTAACTCTCTCTGTCATCATCAAAGTCCTCCTGACGTGTACATTCTGTTGTACCATTCAACGGATAAGGGAAATGAAAACCATTGATGATTATATCTGTAGGACAAATTAGTTCCGATGTGCCGAAGTCCGCACCATCCATCCTGTACTCTTCTTGCTGACCTTTTCTATCGGTAAATACCATTAAAGAATTTATCGCTCCTCCATAAACCACATGTTATTGTCTTCATAATACAGATGGCTCTCCCTGCCATCCACAATAAATGTATACCTTATCCCTGCTCTGCCTGCTTTCAGGCTTGCAGCTCTTCTTACATCTGTTACCTTCTGAATCTCATATACATGGCCGTCCTTCCATATAAAACTTCTTGGAAGTAATCTGCCATCTGCCGTAAACTCAGCCATGACATTCACATATACTTTGCTGCTTTCCATGTTAATTCAATCCCTCCTATCCAAAATATCCATGAGGATGTACCTTTTCCGCCGGTACCGGCTCTTTCCTTGACAGCAACGAATATGAGATGTTCTCCTCTCCTGACATTCCGGAAGCTGCAACCTTCGGCGTATATGTAGATGGTGACAGTATGAAGCCTAAATACCATAATAAGGAACTCATCTGGATTGAACAGACCGCCTGCCTTGATGATGGCGAAATAGGTATCTTCTATCTTGATGGAAATGCATATGTGAAGAAATTTCAGAATAACAGACTCGGAACCTACATCATATCGCTCAATAAAAAATATGATCCGATTCCGGTTACAGAGAACAGTTCTTTCAAAATTTTCGGCCGTGTCCTTTCGTAAGTCCTGTTTTTGGGACACTCGCTCACGCAAAAAAGCCCGTCCAGAATAGATTTTTTTCATCTAATCTGAACGGACTTATCCGA
>OGEU01000245.1_pt1 | contig 60155 bp, 48 predicted proteins | sample 1570651 | NCBI WGS metagenome assembly OGEU01 (sample SAMEA2582129, study PRJEB24529) | metagenome | biome: Human gut stool | place: China | collected 2011 | reverse complement strand
GCATCAAAATATACTTTACCAGCAGCAGCTCCTGGAGATGCTGGAAGTGCTTCTCCGATTGGAAGAGCGGCTTTCAATGCTGCCTGGTCAAAGTTTGGATGCAGTAACTGATCTAATGCTTTCGCATCGATTCTTGAAACTGCTTCTTCTTTTGTGATTTTTCCTTCATCTACTAATTCACAGGCGATACGGAGTGCAGCTGGGGCTGTTCTCTTACCATTTCTTGTCTGTAAGAAGTACAGTTTTCCTTCCTGAATTGTAAATTCCATATCCTGCATATCACGATAATGTTCTTCCAGTGTATGAGCAATGTCCATAAACTGTTTATAACAATCTGGTAAGTCTTCTGCCAGTTTAGTAATTGGCTGTGGTGTACGAACACCAGCTACTACGTCTTCACCCTGTGCATTGATCAGGTATTCTCCGTAGATCTGTTTCTCACCTGTAGATGGGTTTCTTGTAAATGCCACACCTGTTCCTGATGTATCTCCCATGTTACCAAATACCATTGTCTGAACGTTAACAGCTGTTCCCCAGTCTCCTGGAATGTCGTTCATTCGACGATAATAGATAGCACGTGGGTTGTCCCAAGAGCGGAATACCGCTTTGATTGCTTCAAATAACTGGTCCTTTGGATCCTGAGGGAATTCTTCATTCAAAGCTTTGCGATAGATACCTTTGTATCTCTTGATCACTTCCTTCAGATCATCGGCATCTAAGTCTGTATCAAACTTCACACCTTTCTCTGCTTTGATGTCATCTAAGACATCTTCGAATTTCGCTTTATCCACTTCTTTTACAACGTCTGAGAACATCTGGATGAAACGTCTGTAAGAATCATATACGAAACGCTCGAATGCTGGATCTGGGTTACCAGCGATCATAGCTGCAACTACCTCGTCGTTCAAACCGAGGTTCAGGATTGTATCCATCATACCAGGCATAGAAGCTCTGGCACCTGAACGTACAGAAACAAGCAATGGATTCTTGAGATCGCCAAACTTCTTGCCGTTGATCTCCTCCATCTTCTTAACACCTTCCATAGCCTGAGCCATGATCTCATCATTAATCTTACGACCATCCTCATAGTACTGTGTACAAGCTTCTGTTGTAATTGTGAATCCCTGTGGTACCGGAAGACCAATTGTTGTCATCTCTGCAAGGTTGGCACCCTTACCACCAAGAAGATTACGCATGGTCATGTCGCCTTCGCTAAACATATAAACCCACTTGTTTGCCATTTGTCATATACCTCCTAAGTAATCAAATTTCTGCGATAGCAGACTATGGCACGTCCCCATCACACTGCAAAAAATTATAACATAATTTCCACAATTGATAAAGGCATTTTTATAAATATTTAGTAAAATCGCCATAAAAAAACATAAAAAGAAAGGCAATTGGTTTTCCGGACGTATTTTACGCGGAAATCAACTGCCTTTTTTATTCTCTTTTCAGTCCGGGCTGCTCGTATCTACTGCTGCGGAAAATCCGTTCCGGACACTTCCGTATCGTCTGTCGGGGTGCCGGTTGTTTCTTCCGGGTTCTGGACTTCCATCTTCTCCGGTGCATCTTTCACCCGCTCGAAAACCATGCTTTCTGTATCCATTGATACGGTGAGCATTCCATTTTCCACGGTAAAAGCAATCTCCTCATCATCCGAATAAAGCATGCCTTCCTTCCATTGAAACTGTTCTGTCTCCTCTCCGAAGCCAAGGCTTGCCGTGCCATCCGCATACAACGTAAGTGCCATGGAATCCAGCCCATATGACACGATATCGTCGTGAGAATAGCTGTCCCCGTCCGACTCCATGGAATACAGATGGTATACCCCCGCAGCCGAAGCCTTCTTCTCTGATTTTGCACAGGCCGCGAAGATACACATGCATCCCACAAGTAAAAATGAAAGTACGATCATGCGAAGCGCCGTTTGTCGTGTTCTCATGCTGCCGTCCTCTCGTACAACTTGGTTTCTATATAGCCTATGCGCAAATCCTCTGTTTAGAACTTATTTTTCATAGCAGGAAAATACCGCCTGTTTCTTCTCATCGGAAAGCTTCGGTGTGATAAGGCTCACAACCGGCACGATGAGAAGTCCGGCAAGCATTGCAAATGCACCACAGTTGATCGGCGACTGCAATATGGTTGGGAATGATGCTCTTGCGAGCATATTCGCTACCATGATGCCACTGCCGAACAGGAAGTTCACAAGCACGGCGGCCTTCGTCACGCCCTTCCAGTACAGGCTGTAGATAAATGGTGCAAGGAATGCGCCTGCAAGCGCGCCCCATGAAATACCCATAAGCTGTGCGATAAATGTCACGCCGCTCTTATACTGTACAACCGCGATCACTGCGGAGATTGCGATAAATACAACGATGAAGATACGCATGATAAATACCTGTTTCTTCTCTGTCATCTCCTTCACGATCGTGCCACGGATCATATCCAGCGTCAGTGTCGAAGAAGATGCGAGCACCAGTGACGATAATGTCGACATGGATGCAGAAAGTACCAGGATTACAACAACCGCTATCAAAAACGGAGACAGCTTCTCGATCATCGCCGGGATAATCGCATCATAGCCCTGTGCCGCGATGTCGATATCATACAGTCTGCCGAAACCACCGAGGAAATAACAGCCACCAGCTACAATGATTGCGAAGATTGTGGATATTAAGGTTCCTTTTCCGATTGACTTCTCATCCTGGATCGCATAGAACTTCTGTACCATCTGAGGAAGTCCCCATGTGCCAAGTGATGTCAGGATCACAACACACAGAAGTCCAAAAGGATCCGGTCCGAAGAACGATGCAAATGCACCCGGTGTGGATGTTGCCTGCGCATCCTCTACTCGTGCCAATGCATTGATTGCCTGCATGAATCCACCATTTGATTTTAATACTGATGCAATGACCGCGATGATTCCGATGATCATGATACATCCCTGAATAAAATCATTGATGGCTGTTGCCATGTAACCGCCTGCGATCATATAGATTCCGGTAAGCACTGCCATCACGACAATGCAGACTGTATAATCCAGGTTAAACGCCATCCCAAACAATCTTGAAAGTCCGTTATAAAGCGATGCTGTATACGGAATCAGGAATACAAATACAATCAAGGATGCTAAGATCTTAAGCATCTTCGAATCAAACCGGACACCGAAGAATTCCGGCATTGTCTTACTCTCTAAATGCTGGCTCATTGTTCTCGTCCGTCTGCCAAGTACATTCCATGCAAGCAGGGAACCGATAAATGCATTTCCAAGACCGATCCATGTGGAAGCAAGACCGAACTTCCATCCGAACTGTCCCGCATATCCGATGAAGATAACCGCCGAAAAGTATGAAGTTCCGTATGCAAATGCAGTCAGCCATGGTCCAACATTTCTTCCACCTAATACAAATCCATTGACATCGGTCGCATGCCTCCGGCAGTAGACGCCGACACCGATCATCACTCCAAAAAATATTACTAACATGATAATTTTAATCGCCATTTTCTCTCTCCTTTTTCTTCTGTCTGGTGATTGTAAATCCCGCTCGATTTAGTCCTTCATTTCTCCATTGCGTTATTGCGTAACGCTTTACTGTATTAAAGTAATCTGATAAAAAGAAAAGGGATGCCGACAAGCATCCCTGTCCCTTATCCTCTTTTAGTATTCAAATTTCTTCTCGAAGTAAGCCTTCAGATCTTCGATCTTCACACGCTCCTGCTCCATCGTATCACGATCACGGACAGTTACAGCGCCGTCTGTCTCAGACTCAAAATCATAAGTCACACAGAACGGAGTACCAATCTCATCCTGTCTTCTGTAACGCTTACCGATGTTTCCTCTGTCATCGAACTCACAGTTATATGTCTTTGCAAGCTCTGCATAGATCTTCTCTGCACCTTCGTTCAGCTTCTTAGAAAGCGGAAGCACACCGATCTTAACCGGTGCTAATGCCGGATGGAAATGAAGTACGGTTCTCATATCCGGCTTCTCCTCGGTTCCGATATTCTCCTCGTCATAAGCGGCACAGAGGAATGCAAGTGTCACACGGTCTGCACCTAATGATGGCTCAACAACATATGGAATATACTTTTCCTTCTTCTCATCATCGAAGTATTCCATTGGCTCACCGGATGTATTCTGATGCTGTTTCAGATCGTAATCGGTACGGTCTGCAATTCCCCACAGCTCGCCCCAGCCAAATGGGAACAGGAACTCAATATCTGTTGTACCCTTGCTGTAGAAGCAAAGCTCCTCCGGAGAATGATCACGTGCGCGCATCTCATCATCCTTGATGCCAAGATCCTTCAGCCAGTTAATACAGAATTCTCTCCAGTAACGGAACCATTCCATATCTGTACCAGGCTCGCAGAAGAACTCCAGCTCCATCTGCTCAAACTCTCTTGTACGGAATGTGAAGTTACCTGGTGTGATCTCGTTACGGAAGGACTTTCCGATCTGACCGATACCGAAAGGAATCTTCTTACGGGATGTACGCTGTACATTCTTGAAGTTTACGAAGATACCCTGTGCGGTCTCCGGTCTTAAGTAAACTGTATTCTTTGCATCCTCGGTTACACCCTGGAATGTCTTGAACATCAGGTTAAACTGACGGATACCGGTAAAGTTATGCTTGCCGCAGCTTGGACAGCAGATATGCTTCTCTTCCACATACTGTTCCATCTGCTCATTTGTCCAGCCGTCAATGGAACCCTCGATCTCGATTCCGTTGTCAGTCATATAATCTTCAATCAATTTATCTGCACGAAAACGCTCGTGACACTCTTTACAGTCCATCAGAGGATCTGCAAATCCACCCAGGTGACCGGATGCCACCCATGTCTGTGGATTCATAAGAATGGCACAATCCACACCTACGTTGTAAGGATTCTCCTGAATGAACTTCTTCCACCATGCCTTCTTCACATTGTTTTTGAGCTCAACTCCAAGGTTTCCGTAATCCCATGTATTGGCAAGTCCGCCATAGATTTCAGAACCCGGATACACAAATCCTCTGTTCTTTGCAAGTGCTACGATTTTGTCTAAAGTCTTTTCCATATTTTGTAAACCTTCCTTCCTCTCGCACCGGAGTGTGCGGATTCTTATTATTTTTCGGTGTGACTTTCTTCACCATATGAAACATACAACATTTTACAGGCTAATGGTTCAGATTGCAACCATATTTTTGAAATTCATCATACACCATGCATTTTTATGTGTCGGGCTTTTACAGGGATGATAGTATTTCCAGCGATTTGAATTCCCGGTCGATATATGCTTCCCGGAAACGGTCTGCCACGTACTTTAATTCTGCCATCGCCTCTTCACTTAACTGAAACGCATACAGCTTCGTAAGATCTGCCGACTGGATATATTGCAGAGTATAAATAAGTGTCTCGGATACCGTCCGTGTGAGCTTCAGCTCTTTTCCGCATGCCTCACACAGAAGCCCGCCTGCCTTCGCATTGAAATATTTCAGTTCCTTCTTATTGCAGCGTACGCATGTATATGCATGAATCCCCTGTCCTTCGATATCCATCAGCCGTACTTCGAACGCATAGCGGATCAGCTGATTGTCCACGGTTCCCTGTTCAAGTGCCTTGAGTGTCACATAGAGCAGATTGAGCTCATTCACACAATAGCAGCCCTCTCTCGTATAATATGACATAAATTCACACACATACGATGCATAGCACAACTTCTCCATATCCAAAGGAAGTCCGGAAAAATATTCCCGGACCTCCGCTTTGACTAACGTATAGGAATCTCTTCCCGGAAATACGGTAAAAGTACCCATCACGAAGCTCTGGCTCGCCGCCCGGAGCTGGCTTACCGCCTTTCTGGCACCATTTGCAAACACTGTGATCTTTCCGCGTTCCTTGGTCAGTATGACCAACCGTTTATCGTACTCCTTCACAAGTGTTGCATATAAAATTATACCCGTTACCTGTATTTCCTCACGCATTTTTTGTTATCTCTCTATTTCTTTTCCCGGTAATGACTCATCCGGATACGTATGGTAATATAAATCACAAGTACGATGGCCACACCAACGAAAATCCATATCTGTACCGGCACATCCTCAATATTATAACACCGGACATTGATCCACATCTGATTGATTTCCTTATTCGCCGTATCATCAAAATACTGCATGACTGCACTCCGTTGCAGTACCTCCTGCGTCGGATACTGTGCAAACAGCTGTCTGCGTGTCTGTTCTTCCGGCACAGTCATAATATAATCTTCATTGGAATCATCCCCGCAGAAGAAGAAACCAACCGGATACTCTGTTGTATCCTCTTCATCGTCCTCTGCCTCATAATTCCATTTCAGATAATCATAGACTGTATCATCGTCACCGCCACTGATGACCGATGTATAACCAATGTAATACATGTTACGCACCGCATTGTCCGGACGCGACACAAAATTCACAAACGCTTCCGCAGCCTGCTGTTTTTCCGCATCCTGTCCGATTCCACTTTTCAGCATAACCCAGCCGTCAAACCACAGGTTCGTCGATTCCTCCGGCACCGCAAAATTCAGATAGAAATCATCCTCTTCTGCCTGATCCATCGCATAGACAGCATCTCCGGACCACTGGTAGTTTGCAACGACCTTTCCACTGATCATGTCTGCTTTACCGCTGTCTGTCTCAAACGAATAAACATTGCCCTGCATATCCTGCAGGATGTCCTCTACATTCTCGATCGTATCGGAATCCACATCATTCATGATCTGCATCAATCGTTCCTGATAATCCGGTGCATTGCGGAGCGATTCATCCATCAGTTCATCTTTTCTGTAAGAACCAAGTGCCGCAAAATAAGAATCCCGGACATTATCCTTGATCGTAACCTGGCGCTTGAACTTGTCATTTAGAAACACATCCCAGGTAGATGCTTCCTCTTCTGTCATCTTCTCCGGATTGTAGAGAACACCGGTGACGCCCCACATATAGCCTGCCGCATATTTACTCCACGACTCACCGCCGATCTCATTTTCATCAAACGTATCCTTAATATAATCGGATACCCCGCGCACATAGTAATTATCCGGATTGTCCGTATCATAAAAATCTTCTGAAAACGGCACCAGCTTCTTCTCTGCCATCAGCTTCATGATCATATAATCAGACGGACAGACAAGGTCATACACATCGCCGAGTGTCAGCTGGTTATACAGATCCTCGTTCGTACCGAAGCACGAATACTCAACCTCCACGCGCTTGCCATACGTCTTGTAATACCACTCGGTGAAATCATCGACCATCGAATTCTCACCGAAGATCTCCGCACCATTTTCAAGCTCCATGCGTTCTTCCTCATCCCAGTCACCAAGATCGATATATTCCTCCCAGTTGCAGACACGCAGCTTGATCACGTCGTCATTTCCCTGTGCATGTGTGATCTTTGTTCCCGGCACCATCGCCAGAAATGTCATCATAGCTGCCGCCGCAACGGCTGTCACACGTTTTAACATCTTATTTCTCATTGCGGACACCTCCTTTTTCAGAGGTTGTCTTTCTGCCAGCCACATTCATGACAACCACTGCCAGAATAACGATCAGGAAGATTACTGTTGAAAGCGCCCAGAGTGCAGTTTTAATCTCTGTCTGTGAACCCTTGGTTGCATTGACAACATACGTACTGATCGTGTTAAACGTTGCCGGTTTTGTATAGCTTGCGATGAAATAATCATCAAGCGAAAGTGTGATTGCCAGCGCAAATCCGGATACGATCCCCGGCATGATCTGCGGGATCACAACCTTACGGAGTGCCATCGACGGAGACGCACCAAGATCCATTGCCGCCTCATACAGACTTGCATCCATCTGCTTTAATTTCGGAACCACAGACAGATACACAAATGGCGCAGATAACACTACATGTCCGATCAGCAGCGGCACATAGCTTTCCTTATTCATGCCAAATGCAACGATCAGCAGCACGCAGATGGAAAAACCGGTTACAACATCTGCATTGACAACCGGAATCTGGTTGGCTGTGTTAATAAAGTTCTTCGCAAGTTTCTTCGAATAAAACGCACCAATCGCACCCATTGTTCCAAAGATTGTAGCAAGCAGAGATGAAACAAGTGCCAGAAGAACCGTCCCAACGATCATATCCCGAAGCTCACCCTTTGTGAACAGTGTCACATAATTCTGCATAGAAAATCCGTGGATCGAACCGATATTTCCGGAATCCGTAAAGCTGTATACTGCCAGAATCAGAATCGGTGCATAGATAACGAGCAGCATAAGAATCAAAAATAGTTTTCCAATCGTCTTTCTCATCAGATCAGTGCACCTCCTCTTCCCTCGTCCTCATCCGAGTATTTGTTCGTAAAGAGGGTGAAGATCAATATGATCAAAAGCAGGATCAGTGCGATCATGGATCCATTATGCCAGTCGTAGGATGCAAAATAGCTTCCGATCAGACTACCCATAATATACGTGCTGTTATAAAGCATATCCAGCACAACATAGTTTGTCATAGATGGCAGAAATACCATCGTGATTCCGCTGATAATGCCAGGCACGGAAAGTGGCAGTGTCACCTTCAGGAATGTCTGTACCGGATTCGCACCAAGGTCACCTGCCGCCTCTATCAGGCTCGTGTCTAACTTCATCAGCGTCGTGTACATCGGCAGAATCATGAATGGAAGAAAATCATACGTCATACCGATGACAGAATTTAAAAACGGATGCAGGGCAAGATTCCCCTCTAACACCGTAAGTATCTCTTTTAATGCAGTGATACGCAATGTGAAATTGATCCACATCGGCATCACAAATGCAACTAAGATCACACTCTTATGCCGCATATTGCTGCGCGCTAAGATATACGCAATCGGATATGCAAGCAGTACACAGACGCAGGTCGTCACAACCGCCAGCGCAAAGCTGTACGCAAGTGTACCGATCGTATTCGGGCTCGTAAAAAATGCCGCCAGATTCTGCACGGTAAACTGACCTTGTCCGTTTGTAAACGCATAATATAAAAGAACAAACAATGGGGCTACTACAAACAGCAATAGAAAAAGTGCATAAGGTATACCCAGTCCGCTCTTTGCAAAACGTGAAGAACGCATACAATATCACTCCTTTTCTATTTCTTGATGGAAAACTGGATATGCTCCTCCGGAATAACCAGACTTACATAGTCATCCATATTCCACAGGTATTCATCGTTAACGATGAAATCTTCATCCATATCCGTACGGACCACGTAGCTGTAATGATCACCCTTGTAGATCAGGTTGATGATATGTCCGCAGACGATACCCTCTTCCTCATTATCGCTCATGGAAATATGCCGTGGCTTGATTGCAAGCACGACCTTCAGTTTCTCATAGTCAATCACGTCACCATGTGCATCTAAAAGCTCATGCGCGTCGTTAAACTTAGAACCCGGTATAATCTTCGTCAGATCACACTGGATCTTTCCATCAAAGATTGTAAGCTCATAATTCTTGTCTACATCACTCTCGATCTTATTCAGTGTGTGTTCCGGAATCATGATGTGAATACCATCCGGTTCCACATTCAGTCCAACCTGGCTTCCAACCGCTGCGGTCTTTGTCGACTGGATCACGATCTCATTCTTGCCGGATTCCACTGTGATCTCATAGTGGACACCCTTGAATACAACTGATGTAACCGTTCCTGTGATTGCACCATTCTCAGGCGTTGTGATCTCAACATCCTCCGGACGCACAACGACTTCCACCAGCCGTCCATGCTCGACATCATCCACACAGGCAAATTCCGCTCCGCAGAAACGCACCTTGAGCTTGTCTGTCATGATGCCAGTAAAAATATTACTCTCGCCGATAAAGTCTGCAACGAATGCATTTTTCGGCTCATTATATATATCCTCAGGAGTTCCGATCTGCTGCATACGTCCTTCGGACATGACAACGATCTTGTCCGACATCGTAAGTGCCTCCTCCTGGTCATGTGTTACATAGATAAAGGTAATTCCAAGTCTTTCATGCATACTTTTCAGTTCAAGCTGCATCTCCTTGCGCATCTTTAAGTCGAGCGCACCGAGCGGCTCATCGAGAAGCAGGATCTGCGGCTCATTGACCAGTGCACGCGCGATTGCGATTCGCTGCTGCTGTCCACCGGACAAGGTTGCTACCTTCCGCGTCTCAAACCCTTCTAAGTCTACCATCTCCAGAACTTTCTTTACCTTCCGCTTAATCTCGTCCTTCGACAGCTTCTTAAGCTTTAATCCAAAGGCAATATTGTCAAAAATGTTTAAATGTGGAAACAATGCATACCGTTGAAATACTGTGTTGATCGGGCGTTTGTTTGGTGGTAGATTTCCAATCTCTTTACCATCTAGCAGTATTTCTCCCTCTGTAGGAATTTCAAAGCCCGCAATCATGCGGAGTGTTGTGGTTTTACCACAGCCCGAAGGCCCTAAAAACGTTACGAATTCGCCCCTTTTTACCGTAAGGTTAAAATCCTCTACAGCGACAAACCCATCCTCAAATGTTTTTGTGATGTGCTTTAGCTCAATAATGTTTGTTGAACTAGTGTTGTTTTCCAATAAACTCTCATCCTCCTTGTGTTCCTGACATCCTTATCCATGGCATTGGCGGATGCAGGCCAGATTTTTCTTTCGTATTCTCTACGAAAATGCATAAAAATATGCCTGTTTTTTCTTACAAAAACAAGCATATTTTATCAGATTCATATTCTATTTACAATCAATTTTTTAACGTCTGTGATATTTTCTGTCTTCCTCTTCATACTTCGGGGAGCACGTAAGCTGGACACCTATTTTCTTCAGAAGCTGCTCATCCACCGATGAAAGCAATACCGTCGAATGTGCCTGACAATTCTTCAGTTTGGAGAGCTGCTCAATTGCAAGCTTTGCTTTTTCATCCTGTGCCGCCGTCGTGGAAAGCGCAATCAGAATCTCATCGGTATGCAGCCTTGGATTGTGGCTTCCAAGATACTGGATTTTGAGACGCTGGATCGGTTCGATGGCTTCCTTGGATACTAACTGTACTTCATGTGGAATTCCGGCAAGTACTTTAAGCGCATTCAAGATTGCAGCTGCCGATGCACCGAGCAGATCTCCGGTCTTTCCGGTTACGATCGTGCCGTCTGCAAGCTCGATTGCCATCGCCGGATGTCCGGTCTCCTCTTCCCTTGCCAATGCTTTCTTTGCCACCAGGCGGTCCTCCATAGAGACACCCGCCTGCCGCAGTAAAAGCTCTAACTTATTCTTGTCATCCTTCGACTGTCCGTAACGCTTTCTGTCACACAGGCACCGATAATACCGGCGGATGATCTCCTGTGCCGATGCATCGCGGCATACCTGATCGTCAATGATACAATTTCCAGCCATATTGACACCCATATCCGTTGGAGACTTATATGGGCTGCTTCCGGCGATCAGTTCAAACATTGTCGCAACAACCGGGAATATCTCGATATCGCGGTTGTAATTAACGGTTGTCTCACCATATGCTTCGAGATGAAACGGATCGATCATATTGACATCGTTTAAGTCCGCTGTTGCTGCCTCATAAGCAAGGTTGACCGGATGCTTGAGTGGCAGATTCCAGATCGGGAATGTCTCAAACTTTGCATACCCGGCTTTCACGCCACGCTTATATTCATGGTAAAGCTGAGACAGGCAGGTTGCCATCTTTCCACTGCCCGGTCCCGGTGCCGTGATGACAACAAGCGGGCGCTCTGTCTCGATATATTCATTCTTTCCATACCCCTCATCACTCACGATATGGGCAATATCACTTGGGTATCCAACAATCTTATAGTGACGGTAAGACTTGATTCCAAGCTCTGCAAGCTTCTTGCGGAAAAGCTCTGCCGATGCCTGCCCGGCATACTTTGTCAGACACACACTGCCAACATACAGTCCTACTGCCTGGAATTCGTCGATCAGACGCAGCACATCCATATCATATGTAATTCCATAATCATCACGTACCTTGTTATTCTCGATATCCTCTGCACTGATCACGATCACGATTTCAGCCTGGTCTTTTAACTGTAATAACATCTGCAGCTTCGAATCCGGCTGAAATCCCGGAAGCACACGTGACGCATGATAGTCATCAAAAAGCTTGCCGCCAAACTCCAGATATAATTTATTATCAAACTGTGCGATCCGGTCACGTATATGCTGTGACTGCATCTCTAAGTACTTTTGGTTGTCAAAACCGATCTTCATCTTAATTTTCCTCCCGATAACCATAATTACGAAGTAAGGTATCGCTGTCTCTCCAGTCCTTTTTTACCTTTACCCATAGCTTTAAATTTACTTTCATATCCAGCAGATTTTCCATACTGATCCGTGCTTTCGTACCAATCTTTTTTAGCATTGCACCCTGCTTTCCGATAATAATCCCCTTGTGGGAATCCCTCTCACAGATGATCGTTGCCTCAATATCCATGCAGCTGCCATCCGGACGTTCCTTCATCCGGTCAATTACAACGGCGATGCCATGCGGAATCTCCTTGTCCAACTGCCTGAGTGCCTGTTCACGGATCATCTCCGCTACAATCTGGCGTTCCGGCTGATCGGTAATCGTATCCTCATCGTAAAACTGTGGTCCAAACGGAAGCAGCCGTTTTAACGTCTTAATAAGCTCCGCCTGATTGTGTCCGCGCAGTGCAGAAACAGGAACAATCGCATCAAAATCATGTACCTCTTTGTATGTGTTTATAGCATCTGCAACTGCCTGTTTATCCACAGTATCCGTCTTATTGATAACAAGCACCACCGGCGTATTTACCTTACTTAGCACATCAATGATATGACGCTCGCCCGCGCCGATAAATGTCGTCGGCTCCACGATCCACATGACGATATCCACCTCATTCAATGTGGAGTACGCAACATTCATCATATACTCGCCAAGCTTATTTTTCGCCTTGTTGATACCCGGTGTATCCAGGAACACAATCTGTCCTTCGTCATCCGTATATACTGTCTGGATCCGGTTTCTCGTTGTCTGCGCTTTGCTGCTTGTAATCGCAATCTTCTGTCCAATAAGATGATTCATCAATGTGGACTTTCCCACATTCGGACGTCCGATGATTGCAACAAAACCGGATTTGTATGTCGATAAGTTATCCATATGTTTCTCCCTGTATGTTCTACCTAAAATACGCTCTTTACTTCTGTAAATGCATCCTTCGCATCTTCGATCCGCGCTTCATCACCGATTGCACAGATTACACCTCCATCGACAGCCGCTTCCACATATCCGGCAAGTCCACGGATTACCTCCGGTGTCGCACCAAGCACTTCATCTCTTGTCCGCTGCAGGTCTGCATCGTCAATTCCCATCAGATAACAGATCAGACTGAAATTGCCATCTGCGGATGGTGTAAGCGGTGCATCCATCCTGCTGATCGCACCGATAATATATTTCGTCATATCACGTTCATCTGCTTCAAAGCTTCTCACATACTCCGGTGCCTTCTTATAAATCTCATATGTCTCCAGCAGATTTGGATCACGGTAAGAGGTAAAATATGCGTTACCGCTTCGATTGAAGCTGCACATACAGCCATAAGCACCACCCTTCACACGCACATTGATCCACAGATAATCGTATGAGAAGATACACTGCAATACATTCAAAGCGCCGGTATACTCATATCCACGTTCACAGAAATTACCGGCCGTCGCTACATACTGTACCTGACTTGCCGTCTTAAAGCCCTCGTTCTTTTTTACTACCGGAATTTCCTTCACATTCTCAAACGCCAGTCTTGTCGAAAGCTTGCAGGAAAATCCCGTCAGACTCTCAGTCAGCGTATCCTCCGGCTTCTTATCGGAAGTAAAGTTCACGAGCAGGGAATCTCTGCGCAGAAGCTGACCGAGCGTCTCCTGAAGATCAGCAGCCAGTCCCTCATAGCGTTCTTCAAAATGATCATCCAGATCTGACAGATACATATAATAATCTACACCCTCTGTCAGTTCTTTCACAACACCTATTTTAGAAATATATGCCGTTGCGCGTCCCGCCGCTGTTGTATGTCCGTTCGCAAGCAGATCGTCTTTCATTGCCGCACGCGTCTCTGCAATAATCTCCTTCAATCGCTTCTTATCCGAAAGCTTCGAGGTGAACAAAATCTCCTCAATCAATTCCATTGCCTTATCGAGCTGTGCATCCAACATCTTTGCACTGACGACAAAATGTGTAACATAACCGCCATATTCTTTCTTATTGGTGACCGTTGTACTGAATCCAATGCCACCAGTATACAGATTGATCTCGTTCGATAACTCACTGTAACTGAAATGCTCTGTATCCACATACTTAAAAATCTCCGTCAAAAGTGCAATTACCGGAAACTTATCATAGTCGATATCATCCATACAGAAGTTCAGGCTGAGATACGTGATTCCGTTTGTAAAAATATCATGGCTTAGTACCTTGACATGTTCAATCTCCAGAATACGGTTATTTATTTTCTTGGCATGCTTCTCGATATCATCGATCGCAAGCATCGGAATCTTCTTCAAGTCTTCCTCCGCATCACCGGAGCTCTGGTACTCCTTCAGATGCATCATGTTCGCACGGATCTCCTCGATATCCGCTGCAGAAAGTGTCTCCTTATATGCCGCAAGCCGTGCCTTCTCACGCTCTGCAATCTCATTATTAAGCCCCTTCTTTGGCATCAGCAGACAATATGACTTGTGCGTATTCTGTAAAATATACTGCTTGATCAGAGCTTCAAAATATCCGGTCTCCACATCCTGCTTCAACGCATCATACACATCGTTCAGGCTGAACAGATCAAGCGCTGCCGCATCATCATAAAGCCATGTAGAAAATGCATTTAATCCGAGCATCAATCCCTTCGGGAATCGTCCAAAGTTTCCTTCCTTATGCTTAAATTCAAAATAATTGATTGCCGCAAGCAGCGATTTCTTATCCATACCCTGCTCCACAATGGAAGCAAGCGTATCCTCAAGCACCTGTATAAATCGTTCTAAATCTTCTGCATTCGCATTCTTTGCAATGATTGAGAAGTTCGGCTGTTTGATACCGTCATCAAAGGATGACAGAATATCCTTGCCAAGTCCTGCATCAATCAATGCCTTTTTGAGCGGTGCGCCCGGTGCCGACAGCAAGGCATATTCAAGAATCGAAAATGCAGTACATAACTTTTTATCCGCACTTGTTCCAACAACTGTGTTGTATGTCAGATAAGTGTTGTCCTGCTCGGATTCATTCTCTGCGATGGAATAATATTCCCGTACCTCTACCGGCTTCTCAAACGCTGGCTCATCGGTCAATGCAGAATCAATCTCTAAATAATCAAAGTTCTGTAAATACTCCTCGTCGATAAACCGAAGTTCCGCCTCTGCATCCATATCGCCATACAGATAGATATAACTGTTGCTCGGATGATAATACCGCTTATGAAACGCAATAAAATTCTCCTGTGTCAGGTTCGGAATTGCCTCCGGATCTCCACCCGATTCAAAACCATATGCAGTATGTGGAAGCAGTGATTTCTCAATAATTCGGTAAAGCTGCTGTTCCGATGAGGAATACACGCCCTTCATCTCGTTAAATACAACACCGTTATACGTGAGCTCCCCGGTCTCCTCATCGATCTCATAATGCCAGCCCTCCTGCATCATGATCTCTTTCTTCTCATACATATTCGGATAAAAAACGGCATCCATATAAACATGCATCAGATTATGAAAATCCTTCTCATTCAGACTTGCAAGCGGATACACTGTCTTGTCCGAATAAGTCATTGCATTTAAGAATGTATTCAGACTGCCCTTGCAAAGCTCCACAAATGGATCTTTCACCGGGAATTTTCTGGAACCGCAAAGAACCGAATGTTCTGTAATATGCGGCACACCGGTATCGTCGGCTGGCGGTGTCCGGAAACCGATTGTAAATACTTTGTTCGTATCATCATTCTCAATCACAGCCACCCGTGCCTTTGTCTTATTATGGGACAAGATATACCCGTATCCGTTGACTTCCTTCAATTCCTTCTTTTCCACTACCGTATATGCGGTCAGATTCTCTAATTTACTCAAACGATTCATCCTCCATCATCTATTTCAAATTCTCCGGTCCAAAGCTTTCCGGAAGCAGTTCTTCCAATGTATATACCTTATACGCCTCCATTGTGCGTGCTAAAATCACGGCAAATGCGGACGGATTAACGAACTCCCGCAGCACCTGTCTGCACACACCGCATGGTGCAGTGTATCCGGTCTGCGTAAGCGCATCTTCGTCAAGTTTCCCGCCTACGATTGCGATTGCCGTAAATTCCCTGCAGCCTTCACTCACAGCCTTAAACACTGCTGTCCGCTCTGCACAGTTTCCCGGTGTAAATGCTGCATTCTCAATATTACATCCGGTGTATATCTTCGCATCTGCCCCAAGCAGTGCCGCCCCAACTGCAAAGTGCGAATACGGTGCATACGAAAACTTCCGTGCATCCGCTGCAATCCGGATCAGATTTTGTATCTTTTTCTTTTCTAATTTCATATACTGCCTTATCCTGTATTTTGTAAATTATGATTCGCGGTACGCCACTCCTACGCTTCTGTCAGCCGGTAATCAACAACCGCCTTCACGTCACCCGCTTCTTTGCCGCTCATCTTGATGATCACATGTGTTTCCGTTCCGGCTTCCGCTTCGATCTCCTGTATTGCCCGCTCGATCACAAGCGCTTCCTTGTACCGCGCCTGACTCTTATACTCCACGCGAATCCGGTTGACACATGTGATATCCTCGACATACTCATTTGCAAGCAGGATGTATTTTGCATTACTCATATGTCCGTTGTAATCGATGTCCGCCTTCGGCACAACTACGGTGTCAACAACTTCGAATTCCTTCGGCAGACGGATCTTTCTGCCGCATCTTTCCATCGGATACCGCGGTCTGATCTCATATCCCTTCGCATCCTCTTCCTCGATCCGTACCGGATGCTTCGTCTCCATATCCATAAGGGTCCACATCGAATCTGCACAGACAATATCCTCGCCGTTTTCATCCGTCACAATAACATTACGATAGCCGATTGACGTCGCAAATTCATACGCCCACGTCTTCACGCTTATCTCCTCGAACATCTTCGGTATACGGCGGATCTCAATATTCCAGCTGATTGCGAACCAGGTCCGCTTATGCGTGAGCATATAGTCGATGCCTCTGCCTACCGATTCGGAATTGATGTTGACACAATCCTGCATGGCATCCATCAGACTTCCAAACGACATCCGTCTTGTTGCATCGACATCTGAAAAAAGAACTTTTTTATTATATGTGTACATAGTATACCCCTTTATCACGCACGGCTTTCGTGGCAGGTAAAATAAATCACCTGATATTCCTTTGCGATTTCTCTTATAAATGCTTTTCCATGCTCTATTTTTTCCTCATCGAGATTCACGAACGGATCATCCAGAATCAGAAACGGCTTTTTCTCCCGGTACATGGCATCCGCGAATGCAAGACGCATACACAAACCGGTCATATCCTGATATCCCCGGCTGAAATATCCCATATCACGGTACATTCCCTGCTCCTGTCTCTCCATCTCAAACGTCGCCGTAAGTCCATACGCTGTTCCGTCTTCACCTGATAACATCCGGTAATACCTCCGGAATGCATCCATAACCGGTTCCTGATAACGTGCACCGTAATTTCCCTTTGCCTGTGTCAAAAAAGCCTTAGTCTTTTGTATTATATCACATTTTTCCCGAAGCGTAATCAATTCTTCATTAAGAGATTGCAATTTTCTTTCCTTTTCCGTCAGTGTGTCAGACTCGCTCTCCAACTCATCAAGTCTCCGGCTGTATTGCAGGATCTGTCTCGACAGCGTCTCCATCTCCGATGCCCGCTGTTTCTGCTGTTCCTCCGAAAGCGGCTTTGGCTGTACAGGTTTTGACTCTGGCTGGCGTTTCTTCCTGCCGATTGCATACCCAAGCAGCATACATGCGCCTGCAATCATACTGAATCCACCACAGATAAGGATTAACATACGATACCCTTTGCCTGCCGCAAGCAGCGCATATATAATCACAAGCAATCCTAAGACGATACCTGTGATTCCTTTATATTTCCGCTGTTCGTTTTTTTCATTTCTTCTTTGCTGCAAGGTATCTGCCAGTTCCTGCCCGGATGGGCTTGCAGCTTCTTTCTCTTCGGTTTCCTCCGGTAGCTTCCCCGCCAAGCACGCATTCCAACGCACTTTGACCGCCGTCAACTGGCTTGAAACCGTATCTAACGCTTCCTGCACTACCGTTTTTGCCCGTAATTCCTGTGCAAGCACGTGTGCTTCCCGTTCAAGCTTCGCAAGTTTTCCGGTGCTCCGTTTATCCGACATCTGGTTGATCGCATCGGCAAGCTTTTTATTTGCCACGTCATAACTTGCCATATCTTCGGTCTCTTCCATCTGATCGCCGAGCTTCGCACTCACGCTGTCTGTCGCTGCAAATGCCGCACATTCCGCCTGTCCGATATAGATGGTCCGCATAAAAGACTCCGCATTGATTCCGAATAACTCCTGTCCGATCTGTTCGGTGAAATCTGTACTGTCAAGCAGCGTATTCGCATCCTGTAACCGGAAGGAATCTCCCTTTGCCGTCTTCCCGAAGACACGCGACAGCAGATAATATTTCCCATCCGCTGTAAAAGTAAGCTGTCCGCCATAGGTGCCGCCCTGCCACGGCTGATAACGCTTCCGTTCCTTCTCCAGTTCCGTCCGCTTCGTCTCCCCGGCAAAGCCATAGAACATCACGCGGATAAATGCTGCAAATGTACTTTTTCCTGCGCCATTCGGCAGCACAAAAGCATTGTAGCCATCTGCAAAATCATAGGAGAAATCCGAAAGCATTCCAAAGTTTTCAATATGACATGTCAGTAGTCTCATATGAACGCCTCCCCGGCAAGCGCCAATATTCCCGTCTGAATGATTTTCGCTTTCTCCTCATCCGAAAGGTCAGTCTGTGCCTGAACCAGACGCACGAATTCACCCTTTAACGACGCATCATACGTATATGCGGCATAGTCGATCTCCGGCACAGTATGATCTACGACCTTCGCATAGAAATAGATTTGTGACAACTGCATCGCAAGCAGGTCTGTATCTACTTCCACACCCACAGGCAGGCTGCCAGTCAGACAGACCTTCACCAGATCGGCAGTCTGCACCTGCATTTCCTGTAATGTCTCTTTAATAGCATCTAAAATATCCACTCCGGATGCACACACGCTTACATCGACAGATGCCTCACACAGTCTGCGGCTTGCAAATGGCACAAATGTATCCTGAATCTTATGATGTGCCACATCAACCTCGAGCAGGCAGAATCCATGTATGCCACATTCATCAAAGCCTCTGCCCTCCAAACAACCCGGATACACGTAGATGCCCCTTGCATCGAGCTGCTCACGCTTATATGTATGGATGTGTCCGAGTGCCAGATAATCGATTCCTTTATTTTGTAATAAAGCAAGTGGAATCTGTTCCGCATCCCGTCCTGCCCCACTTGCGTATGGCGTCTCCTGCCCATGCAGCATCACAAGGTTAATATGCTTTGGATTAAGCCTTAATGATGTATATAACGTCTGTGCATTCCGTGCAGAGCTTTCCGCACCGGTAATGACGATTGTCGCACCATCTTCTTCCCACGCATAGTAACGCCATGTATCACCAAACAACTTCAGGTTATCCGGGATTTCATCCAACGACTGCAGGAACCTATCTGCATCGTGATTTCCACGCAGATAGAAAAACAAGATCTCCGGGTGTCCGGTAATTGCAGACAGCACCGCGTTTCCAGTTGCCCGGTCAACCTTCTTCGTATCAAACAGATCCCCGGCGATGAGAATCCCATCGACCGATTGTTCTGCGGCGTAGTCCACCATACGCAGAAACGTATGCAGAATCTCGGTTCTCCGCTGCTTCTGCTTATCTCCATCCAGATGTGTAGACAGAGAGGAATTCAAATGAATATCCGCACAATGTATTAACTTCATCCGTTACCCCTTTCTGTCATTTCCTAAAATATCTCAAATCCTAACTGATTCTTCCATTTCAGCACGCGCGCAACTGCCGCATCAATCTGTGCCTCGTCAATTTCTCCATCTTTGACTGCCTGTATGACGGCTTTAATCTGCTCCTGATAATTCGTGGAAAGCAGCATATCATTTCCGGCTTTGACCGCCTGCACCGCCGCCTCGTCCAGATCATATCCCGCAGATACGCCACTCATCATCAGATCATCGGTGATTACCACACCATCAAACTGCAGCACGTTCCGTATCTCCTCGTGCACCTTCTCCGATAGCGATGCCGGATATTCATCATCGATTGCTGCAACTACATTGTGGCTGACTAAAATACAGTCCGCGCCAGCATTTACGCCCGCCTCAAACGGTATATAATCCCGCGTCACAAACTGCTCATACGTTCGCGTATCCTCGATCTGGTTCACATGCGTGTCTCCATTACTACCGTACCCCGGGAAATGCTTCAACACCGTTCCAATCTGTGCCTTCCGCATCGTCGTGACAACGGTATCGACGTACTCTGCCGTCTCCTGCGGATCATCTCCAAACGCACGGGGATAGATAAAATCACTCGCATCTCCGGACAGATCACAGACCGGTGCGAAGTTCACATTGATGCCATACGATAGAAGCAGCTTTGTTTTTTCTTCCGTATCCTTTCTGATTGCATCCATACCGCCCGACGCATAGATGGATCTCGGTGATGCAAAGGTGTGATCTGCCAGCGCACTGTAACGGCTGACACGCGTCACCGTACCGCCTTCTTCGTCCGTTCCAATTAGCAAAGGGATATCAGAAGCCTCCTGAAAGGACTGTATCTTCTCCGTCAGGGAATCTGCCGTCTCCCCAGCCAAATCTCCCGCAAACAAAATAATGCCCCCAACCGGATATTGCGTTAGCTCATCCGGTCCGAAGCGTCCATCATTTTTTACAAAGAACATCTGTCCGACCTTTTCTTCCAGACTCATCGTCTGGATCTTGTCCTGTATCCGCACATCAAGCACCGTCATTTGTGCATCTGAAGTCGTGTGTGTCTCTTCGCCTGCCGTCTGCTCTGTGGTCACAGGGACTTGTGTCGTAGCTGTTTCTTCCGTATCCCCCGGTTCCGATGAAGTACGTTCTCCATCCCGGAGAAGATTTCCCGAACCGAAAATACCGAAAAACACCATACAGATGATCAATATTCCATATATAATTTTTTTATGCCGATGCATCATTGAACACGATTCCGTCTTATTCATAATAATCACGATTTCTCCATTCTTCGAACTCGTGATTATCATTATACATTACATATAATAATCACGATTTCTCCGTTCTTCGAACTCCCGAAATCGTAACAGCCATGCGCATTCCGGACTATCGTCCTTCATGCTTATGTCTGTTTATCCGTCATATAAATAAGCAGCTCCGTCTGCAAGCAGCCTCGCTGCTTATTTGCATGACGGAATTATTATATCATGTATTGATCTGATTGCTCGTTGTGCCAATCGACCAGATCCTGCAAGGTAATATTGTCTACAACTTCCGATATCGCATCGTACAGTTTCTCCCAGATACGAACCGTTACGCAGCTGCTTCTTCTTTCACAGTCAATTGGATTTTGTCCAACACAGGCAACCGGGGCAAGCTCGCCTTCCGTCAATCGTAAGATCATACCGACTGTATAATCCTTCGGTGCACGCGAAAGAAGATATCCACCCTGCGCACCTCGGATTCCGCGCACAAATCCCGCCTTGTTCAATACAGAAATAATCTGCTCCATATATTTTTCAGATATATTCTGCCTCTTTGCAACGTCTTTTAAACTGATCGGTTCTCCCGTGTTATAGACTGCAAGATCCAGCATCAGGCGAAGTGCATACCTTCCCTTTGTTGATATTTTCATGCAAGTTCCTCCATAAAGTAACCGATTATATAATTTCGGTCTCGTCGCTTTCCGCAGATACCAAAAATTATATAATCGGCACTAACATAAGTCAAGATAACAAACTATATTTTATCCGTTCATTTTCTTCTTTTTACTGCTCTGCAAACAATGCAGTTGAAAGATATCTGTCACCAGAATCTGGAAGCAATGCAACGATTGTCTTGCCCTTGTTCTCTGGTCTTTTTGCAAGGATATCTGCAGCTTTCAATGCTGCACCGGAAGAGATGCCAACCAGAACACCTTCCGCTCTTGCAAACGCTCTTCCCTCTTCAAATGCATCATCGTTCTCGATTGTAATGATCTCATCGTAGATCTTTGTATTCAGTACCTTTGGTACGAATCCGGCTCCAATACCCTGAATCTTGTGGGATCCGGCCTGACCGGTTGAGAGAACTGCACTTGTTGCAGGCTCTACTGCTACAATCTTCACATCTGGATTCTTAGACTTCAGATATTCACCAACACCTGTCAGTGTTCCGCCTGTACCAACACCGGCTACGAAGATATCCACCTTACCCTCTGTCTGCTCCCAGATCTCTGGTCCGGTTGTCTTCTTGTGCATCTCAGAGTTGGCCGGGTTATCAAACTGGCCAAGGATGATTGCACCCGGGATAGACTCCTTCAATTCTTCTGCCTTTGCGATGGCACCTTTCATACCCTTAGAACCGTCTGTCAACACAAGCTCTGCACCATATGCCTTCAGAAGATTTCTGCGTTCTACACTCATGGTCTCCGGCAGTGTCAGGATTGCACGATAGCCCTTTGCGGTTGCAACGGCCGCAATTCCGATACCTGTATTTCCGGATGTCGGCTCGATGATTGTTGCCCCCGGCTTCAGCTCTCCCTTTTCCTCAGCATCCTCGATCATTGCAAGTGCAATACGATCCTTTACAGAACCGGATGGGTTCAGGTACTCCAGCTTTACATACAGATTTGCATCTGTCACGCCTGCCTTCTTCGCATAACGGTCTGCCTGAAGCAATGGTGTATTACCGATCAATTCCAACGCACTCTTAATTACTTTACTCATAATGTCTACCTCCAGATTTTCTTATATTTTTCTATCGTTTTTCTATTTCCCTATATTCCTACCCATTAAGTAGGATTTGAGTGTATTATAACACGATATAACCATTTGTCAATCACTTTTTTGATTTTTTTATAAAAAAAGAAACCGCACTTAAACGGTTTCTCTTTTCGACAATTCCCAGAACGCCACTGCACTCGCAGCCGCCACATTCAGCGAATCCACACCATGTGTCATCGGTATCTTCACCGTATAATCGCTGTGCGTGATCGTCTCCTGCCGCAATCCTTCTCCTTCCGTTCCAAGGATCACAGCGAGCTTATCAAGCTTCGCAAACCGCGGATCACAGATCTCGCACGAATCATCCCGCAGAGCCATCGCTACACACGGAAATCCCAGCGTATGAAGCGCCTGCGCGGTATCTTCTTCTGACTTCGGCAGATACGTCCACGGAATCTGGAATACCGTACCCATACTGACCCGAATTGCTCTCCGGTATAGCGGATCGGCGCATCCATGTGTCAGAAGCACTGCATCCATGCCAAGTGCCGCAGCAGACCGAAAGATTGCTCCGACATTCGTCGGGTTCATCACGTCTTCTAACACTGCAATCCGGTACATATCACGGCATAAGATGTCCGCCTGTGGAAGCTCATTTCGTTCCATCGCACATAACATTCCACGCGTCAGCTTAAACCCGGTAATCTGCGTCAGTACATCAAACCTTGCAGTATAGACCGGAATCTCTCCACACACCTCAAGCAATCCCTGCTGTTTTGGTACCTCCGCTTCATCCATCAGGACAGAAATTGGACGATATCCGGCAGCAAGTGCCCGCTCCACGACGATCGGGCTTTCCGCGATAAAGATACCCGGCTTCGGCTCCCGGTAACGAAGGAGCTGTACCTCTGAAAGTCTGGCATAGATATCCAAACCTGCATCCTGTAAATTCTGTATAGAAATAAAATGTGGCATGAACACACATCCCCTTTCCGTGACATGTGTCCATGCCGCAATCGTAACCTTTATTTATGAGAAATAAGCAACACCGGACTCAAAGATCTTCTGATCCTGATCTCCGTAGATATTGACTGCCACTGCTGTTCCCTTACGCTCTGAGTGAGCCATCTTACCAAGTACACGGCCATCCGGACTTGTGATACCCTCGATTGCGTAGTAAGAACCATTGACATTGTAATACTCATCCATTGTTGGATTTCCATCCATATCAACATACTGGGTTGCAACCTGTCCATTTGCGAAGAGCTTCTCTGTCCACTCCTTGCTTGCAACAAAACGTCCCTCACCATGTGAGATTGGCACGGTATACACACCGCCAAGCTTTGCCTTCTGCAACCATGGGCTCTTGTTTGTAACAACCTTTGTGTAAACCATCTTGGACTGATGACGACCGATGCTGTTGATTGTCAGTGTCGGTGAATCATTCTCCTGTGGACGGATCTCGCCATAAGGAACAAGTCCGAGCTTGATGAGTGCCTGGAATCCGTTACAGATGCCAAGTGCCAGTCCGTCACGCTCATGCAGAAGCTTCATAACCTCATCTGCGATCTTTGCATTCCGGAATGCAGTTGCGATGAACTTACCAGAACCATCCGGCTCATCACCAGCGGAGAAACCACCTGGGAACATAATAATCTGGCTCTCACTGATTGCCTTTGTAAATGCATCTACAGAATCACGGATACCCTGTGCATCCATGTTACGGAATACGATTGTCTGAACCTCAGCACCCGCATTCTCAAATGCCTTGGCTGAATCGTATTCGCAGTTTGTTCCAGGGAATACCGGAATAAATACCTTTGGTTTTGCGACTTTATTCTTTGCCACATAGATCGAACCGGCATCATACAGTCCTGTACTTACCTTTCCATCTACAATCTTCAATGTATCGTTGATCTTATCATTCTGTTCTACGCCGGACTCTGTCGGGAATACCTTTTCAAGCTTCTTTGTCCATGAATCTAATGCTTCATCCATTGTGATCACTGCATCGCCATATACAAACTCCGGTGCATCCTGTACTTCACCGATGACTGTACATGGAATACCAAGCTCTGTCACATTGTCCTTCTCTACTTCGAGAATGATAGAGCCATATTTCTTCGCTGTAAGATCGTCTGCATCAACGGTCTTCGCAAGCTTCACACCGAGCTTGTTACCAAATGCCATCTTTGAGATTGCCTCGATCATACCACCAAAGCCGATTGCATAAGCAGATACAACCTTGCCCTCTGTGATTGCCTGATGCAGCTTCTCGTATTTATCCATGGCATCCTGATAATCCGGCTTGTCGTAAGCATCGCGCTTGATATCGAAGCATACAAGCTGATTACCTGCCTTCTTCAATTCTGGTGTCACTACATCCTGATAGCTTGCAACATCGACTGCGAAGCTGACCAGAGTCGGTGGAACATCAATATCATTGAAGGAACCAGACATGGAATCCTTACCACCGATAGAAGGAAGTCCAAGTCCCATCTGTACATCATATGCACCAAGCAATGCAGAAAGTGGAAGACCCCAACGATATGGATCGGTACCAAGTCTCTCAAAATACTCCTGGAATGTCAGTCTTACCTTGCTTACATCACCACCTGCAGCAGCGATCTTTGCAACGGAAGTCAGTACCGCATAGATGGCTCCATGATATGGGCTCCAGCTTGACAGATATGGATCAAAGCCGTAGCTCATCATTGTAACCGTATCGGTCTTTCCCTTCAGTACCGGGAGCTTTGCAATCATCGTCTGTGTCTCGGAGAGCTGATACTTACCACCATATGGCATTGTAACCGTACCTGCACCGATGGAGGAATCGAACATCTCCACAAGCCCCTTCTGGGAAGCAACATTCAGATCCGAAAGTGTATCTAACCAGAGCTTCTTCACATCAGAAGCATCCTTCTTCTTGTCAAAATATTTTGCAGATGCATCTGGCATAGCAACCTTGACATCTGTCTCCTGATGTGCACCGTTTGTATCAAGGAATGCACGGGACAGATTCACGATCTCCTTGCCTCTCCATGAAAGCACGAGACGCTTCTCTTCTGTTACAACAGCAACTGCAACTGCCTCTAAGTTCTCCTCAGCGACGTACTGCATCATCTTGTCAACATCCTTTGGATCAACAACGACTGCCATACGCTCCTGAGACTCGGAAATCGCAAGCTCTGTACCATCAAGACCTGCATATTTCTTTGGAACCTTATCCAGATCGATCTGTAAACCATCGGCAAGCTCACCGATTGCAACGGATACACCACCTGCACCGAAGTCGTTACATTTCTTGATTAAGCTTGCAACCTCTTCCCGACGGAACAGACGCTGAATCTTACGCTCCGTTGGTGCATTACCCTTCTGTACCTCAGCACCACATGTCTCGATGGAGCTTTCTGTATGTGCCTTGGAAGAACCGGTTGCTCCACCACAGCCATCACGTCCGGTACGTCCACCGAGCAGGATGATGATATCGCCCGGATCAGAATTAAGACGCTTCACACATCTTCTTGGAGCAGCACCCATAACAGCGCCGATCTCCATACGCTTTGCCACGTAATTTGGATGATATACTTCCTTTACAAGTCCGGTTGCAAGTCCAATCTGGTTACCATAGGAGCTGTAACCTTCAGCAGCAACCTTCACGATCTTTCTCTGTGGGAGCTTACCATGCATCGTATCCTTCAAAGATACCGTCGGATCTGCAGCTCCTGTCACACGCATTGCCTGATATACATAAGAACGTCCTGACAATGGATCACGGATCGCACCACCCAGACAGGTTGCAGCACCACCAAATGGCTCGATCTCTGTTGGATGGTTATGTGTCTCGTTCTTAAAGCTTACCAGCCACTCTTCTTCTACGCCATCGACCTTAACTGGAACAACGATCGAACATGCATTGATCTCGTCTGACTCTTCCTGATCGTCAAGCTTGCCAGCCTTCTTCAGTTCCTTCATTGCCATAAGGGCGATATCCATCAGGCAGACAAACTTATCGTCTCTGCCCTTGTACATTTCCTTTGTCGCTCCAACATAACGATCATATGTCTCGGCGATCACATCCTTGTAATAACCATCGTCGAATGCAACATTTGTAAGCTCTGTTGAAAATGTTGTATGACGGCAATGGTCAGACCAGTATGTATCAAGCACACGGATCTCTGTCATAGATGGATCTCTGTGCTCTTCGTTCTTGAAATAATTCTGTATATGCTCAAAATCCTTGATTGTCATAGCAAGTCCGAGGGAATCATACAGTGCCTTTAATTCTGCCTCTGGCATATCCTTGAAGCCATCGAAGATCTTCACATCTGCAGGTTCCTCAAAGTTTGTAACCAAAGTCTCTGGCTTTGTCTCATCTGTGATACGGGAATCCACCGGGTTTACAACATACTCCCGGATTGTCTGCATCTGCTCTTCTGTCACGTCACCCTCTACCACATAAGTAGTAGCTGTCTTGATAACTGGTGTTTCCTCCTCGTTTAGAAGCTTGACACACTGCTCTGCAGAATCCGCACGCTGATCGAACTGTCCCGGAAGGAATTCCTGTGAGAAGCATTTTTCCTTCTCATTCATAGGGAATGATTCTTCATATACGACATCGATTGGCGGCTCTGAGAAGATTGTAACCTTCGCTTTGTTGTAGGTATCCTCTGATACACCTTCCATGTCATACCGTGTCAGGACGCGGACATTGTCAGCTTTGATTCCAAGGTAATCCTTGAACTGCTTCTTTAAGTCTTTTGCCTTAACCGCATAAGCATCTTTCTTTTCTACATAGATTCGTCTAACCTTGCTCATGACTTTCCTCCTGAATTTTGTAATTTACTTTCTGCATCTTACTGGTGCATACGTCTTACAATTTTGTATATTACCACATTTTGGAACACGAGTGGAGAATTTTGTACAAAAAATACAATTCCATCCGTCGGTGCCAAAACTTCAGCCTTAATATTACCATCCATCGGGTTAATGATTTCCGCAAGCACCTGCCCGCGTTTTACCTCCTGATTTACCCCGACGATGCAGCGGAAAAATCCCGCCTCATCGGCACGTACCGACACGAGATCTTTCTCTTTTAATGTCGTTGAGATATATCCTCCATGGCTCTCATAGCGGATGATTCCCATTCGCGTCAGGAACCGGAGCACTGCACTGACTGCCATCTTCGCACTCTCGCCATCCAACGTATCGGTGGTCGCAGAATAAACCGAAAAGGCCTGTGTTCCCATCTTCTGCCAGTTATAATTGAGTGTCGCTGTATCAAACGAACGGGTATCGCCCGTCAATACATATGGCATTCCGAACAGATTTGCCAGACTGGTACTCTCCGTACCGGTCTCCATCATCCGCACATGTGGGATCGAGATTCCCTGCAGATAAAAGCTTGCAAACTGGATACCGTATGTATAATCCTTGACACGGTCCATCAGCGTCGCCGCAATCCGGCTTGTCGCAGTACCCTCGATATTTCCCGGAAATGAACGGTTGATATCCGAATCATCCGAGATCCATTTTTTCTTTTCTGCGTTCATTGAACTGTAATTGAGTGTCGGGATCAGCAGGATTTCCTTTCCGGCTACCACATCCCCCTGTGCTTCAATCTCTGCCAGTCTCTGTGCCAAAAGTGAGCACATATATAACTGCTGGTATTCATTTCCACGCATAGATCCAACAATACACGCTGCCTTATCTCCGCGTCCATATGAATATCCATGAATGTTAAACTCTCCACGAAACGCTGTGTTCATGGAAAAGATAATTTCTTTATTCATAGGCGTTTCCTCCCACGATTCTTGCAAGCAGGGAACCTTCCTCAATGACCGGATAATCACGTAATGAACAGATCATGCCATCTCCTGTGGCATACACGACCTCTTCCACGGCTCCAGTGATCACGTTGACAACCGTTCCAAGCTCGTCCCCCTTTTTTACCTGTGCAAATAACTGTACTCCCGGAATAAAGATACCACTGCTCTCTGCATTGATATACCGGATATCCTTATCGTTTGTGATCGGAACCTTCTTTGGAGTCACCGTGTTTCCCTTCCAGATTCCCATCTCCTTCATCAGTGCAAACAAACCATCCACGATTGCATTGCAATACTGCTGATTGATCCGATAGGCTACGCCGGACTCGATCACAACCGAGCGCACGCCAACTTCATTTAAGGAATACGCAAGACTGCCATTTAATACAGAATTACTTGGATGAATCCAGATCATGTCAACATTCAGACATTTAGCGATCGGCATCAGTTCATCCACCCGGTCATCATTCATACGCACCTGCGGTACCTCATGTACATACAGGTTACTTGCATGCAGATCAATACACACATCCGCACCCTTGATATCATCGAAAATGCAGGACGCCGTATATTCCCCCAATGCACCTAGCTTTGATCCTGGAAATATGGAATTCATGTCAATACCGGAACCCGGAATCTCTCTTGTTTTCGAATCCAGTCCCATCGGATTTAATGCCGGATACACATCCACAATTCCGGTCAGATTTTCATACTCCAGCTTGATCCGGCGAATTACCTCATAGCAGATATACTGTCCCTGCAGCTCATCCCCGTACAATCCGGATACGATACAGATTCTCTTTTCTTCTCCCGTAGGAAAATCCGGTGCCAGATGATTTTTCTTCACCTTCAGTTCTTCTTCCACCATCAGATCTACGGATACAACTGTCTCTATCATTTATAACGACTCCATTAACTTGATTCAAACAATACAAATGGTCATATATACGTAGCGGGTATATACGACCATTTCATACTTGTTTTTATTTATATTTAACCTTCGAGTACGGTCTTTAACACGTTCTTGATCGTCTCTACATCAAATGGCTTTGCAATAAACTCTGCGGCACCACTCTGTACTGCCTCTAACATATTGTGCTGCTGACCGGCTGCAGATACCATAACAACCTTTGCGTCTGGGAAATCAGCCTTGATTTTCTTCAGGCTGTCGACACCAGACATCACTGGCATTGTAATATCCATCGTGACAAGATCTGGTTTGTACTGTGCGTACATATCATACCCTTCCTGTCCATTTTTCGCCTCACCAACAACTACATATCCGTTTGCTTCCAAAAGTCCTCTTAAGATTTTACGGGATGTTCTGGAATCATCTACAATCAATATATTTGCCATGATCAATCATTCTCCTTATTTATCTTATTCTTTCCTGTATTAGCTGATATTCCACTTTGTCTCCATACAGATCACAATATCTGCACGCTCGCCATGCACATAACATGGAAGCAGGAACATCATACCCTCTGAACTGATGGTTGTGATATCGGTATACATCTCTGGAGGAAGCATATCAATATGCACACCTTCAAGAGATTCCTTCGAAGCAAACAATCCGTTACATACATTGATAAACTCGCAGACTGCATCGAGACTGTCCTCATCGATCACTTCGAACTCTTCCTTCGCAAACTCGGTTGCAATTGGCTTTGTTCCAACATTACAGATACCAATAAACAAATTGTAATCGCCGGTAAAGCACTGGCTGGCAATGTATTTACTTGTATATGTATGGATTCGTTCAATCCGCTCAAAACGAATCTTGTTATCAACAAAACGAACCATATTTCTGGCGAGCAATGCAAGATAATCCTTCACGGCTGCCGGAACCTGGTTGTCCTTTAAAAAGATCTGAATGATCTTGTCAATATCCGAACTCTTCAACGCATCGATTTCAAGTGCTGTATATCGCTCTGACTTTTTATAATGATTCAGATACTTCTGAATATCCTCCAAAGTAAGCAGCTTGCGCTCTACAAGTGCCTGTACGAATAAAAGATAGGAATCACCCTGTTTTTTCAGAAGCTTCCCAACCTGCTCGTCTGTCAGATAACCCTTCTCCACAGCAATATCTCCGAATCTGGCATCCTTCATCGCCTGCAGCTGATTGACTTCATCCGCCTGTTCCTTCGTCATAAGTCCTTCGCTGACTGCAAGCAATCCCATCTTCACACGTGCTGTACGACTCGCCTCTACGATTTCCGTATATTGCTCATGTGTCAACACACCAACATCTTCGAGATATTTTCCAAAATAAACTCCAAACATAACGCCCCTCCTTCATGTAACTCTTCTCTTCAGTCAAGAAGTCATAATTTATTGATTATTATACACAATCTCCAGCCAAAAAGCAACTGTCGGGCAAATGCAAAAAATGAGCTTTCATGATTGAATATTCTATTCTTTTCCTATATAATATATCTATTACATTTATGATACATACTTTACTTTGAGGGGAACGGGTTATGTCTATACAAAAGTCTTTGCGATTGTCGCTTGTTTTAATGGCGTGTCTGCCACTTATATTTCTGACAATCTTTACATACAATTTATCTTATAAAAAATACATGGATCTTGCAACACAGTCCACAGTGGAACTTGCGAAGAACTACGGCATGGGCTTCCAGTCCCAGCTTAACTCACAGATCGCCGAAGTAGAGGGACTTGCAAATGGTACAAACATCCAGAATCTTGTACTGGAGAATTACAATGGTGTTACGCTTGGAAATGATTCTCCTTATTATACGAATGTCACAGATCTGTTTGCAACTGCTTCTGATTATGCCGGCAACAACGTGAATTACTATCTCTATGATGTAAACGGATACTACATTACTAGTTCTGACAACACCAATACGGATGACTGGCAGGAACATATGACAATTCCGGTCGAGGATATCACAGAAACAAAAATCTTACAGTGTTCACCACTCGATGAAATCGAGAGCATTGATGTTGTATCCCCGATCATTATTAAAAGCAAGATCGTTGGTCTGATCCGTGCCAATATCACCTCCCGGTATTTCGGCTCCTTTATCCCGGAAGATGGCTCTGCATTCATCATGACAAATGATGGCGGCTACCTCTTTACTTCGACCGGGCTAACCGGACAACGGGAACTGGAAACACAGGCGTTTAATTGTCTGAACGGCGCGGACAACGCGAAGGACTATGGACATCTGAAAGCTTCCTCCTTCAAAAATATCTATGGATTTTGCAAGCTTTCCGACTCCAACTGGCTGTATCTGATCAAACAGCAGGGAACTCAATACCAGCAGATATTGGCAACCCTCCCGATTACCATGAGTATCACACTCATCATCATTTTAATGATTGCTATCTGGGTGAGCCGGATCTTATCCGCGAAATACACAGAACCAATCTTTACCCTGCGCGACAACATGACGGACGCCTCCTCTGGTAATCTGGATGTCAAATGTGATGTTGCCTCTGATGATGAATTCGGAGATCTCTCCCGCATGTTCAACAGCATGATGGATATCATCTCCAACAACTACAAGGAATTATCTGCTTCCAAAGCTGCATTAGAGGTCAGCGAACAGGAACTGAAAAAAAACTATGCCCATATCGAGCAGCTTGCCTATCACGATGGCTTAACCGGACTTTATAACCGTGTTGCTTTCATGAAATACGCTTACAAGATCTTCCATGACGCAAGCGTCGGTGCCAGCAAGCATGCCATTTTCTTTATCGACTTAGATAACTTTAAAAATATCAACGATACACTCGGACACGACTATGGTGACCTTCTGTTAAAGGATGTCTCCGACCGGATGCTTTCCTGTATCGCTTCCGATGATATTCTGGCACGTAACGGCGGTGACGAGTTCCTGATCTTAAAAAATCGCTTTGATACCGTGAATGATCTGGAAAACTTTGCAAGCCAGCTTGTCAATGTCGTACATCATCCATTCATCTTAAACGATGAAACTGCTGTGGTTTCCATGAGTGTCGGTATCGCAGTCTTCCCAAACAACGGTCTGACGGTAAGCGAGTTGATCAAGAACGCAGACATCGCGATGTACAATGCAAAAAACTCTGGCAAAAACAGCTACCGCTTCTTCGACAGCTACATGGAGGACGATGTCAACCGGAAAAATGATCTTGCAGATATTCTATCTCATGTTATTGATAAGAACGAAATTTACTTACAGTACCAGCCACAGGTCAATGTGGAAAGCGGTCAGGTTACCGGCTATGAAGCGCTGATGCGTATTGAGTCTGAGCTGGTTGGTTTTATCTCTCCTGCAGAATTTATTCCGATCGCAGAAGAAACCGGTATTATCAACATCCTTGGGGAATGGGCATTGATTGAAGCCTGCAACTTCAATCAGGTACTGATCAAGAGCGGATTCGGTCCACTCCGTGTATCTGTCAATGTATCAACCACCCAGTTAAAGGATGATCATCTGATCGATATCATTAAAAGCATTCCGGAAAAAACAGGTATGGATCTGAAACATCTCGAAATCGAGATCACAGAAAGTGTCCTGATGAATTCGTTTGAACACAACTTAAAGCTGATCAATCAGATGAAAGAGCTTGGTTGTTCCATCGCCTTAGACGATTTCGGAACTGGCTACTCTTCCTTCAACTACCTGACACAGATTCCAATCGATACATTAAAGATTGACAAATCCTTTATCGATGGTATCTGCAGTAACGAAAAAGACCGCTGCATCGCAGACTCCATCATTGATCTGGCACACAAGATGGATATCTCTGTTGTGGCAGAAGGTGTGGAGGATAATGAACAGCTGCAGATTCTGCAGAACCAGTTCTGTGACACCCTGCAGGGCTATCTCTTCTCCAAGCCTTTAAATTCTACCGATTTTATTGAGCTTTTAAGCAAACATAAAACTTTACATGACTAAAAAGGCGTCCCCATCAAACAGATGGGGACATTTTTTATTTCTGTTTATGACTCCTCTTTCTTCCTATCAAACCCATCCCGATTCCAACTGCACTTGTACACAGAACAAGAATCGTCAGAAACAGATTTGCTTCATCTCCGGTCTTTACCGCCTGCTCCTTAGTCGGTATCACCTGTGTGCTTGTCCCGGCAACAGTCGTTTCCGATGTTTCCGATGTTTCGGTGGTTTCTGTCGTTTCTGTCGTTTCGGTTGTCTCCGTTGTTTCGGTGGTTTCTGTCGTTTCGGTCGTTGTGGTCGACGGCTCTTCGGGAAAACAGATTGTCTGTGCGAGATCCGAAAGATCTGTATGTGAGGCAACGATCTCGCCCGGATATGCCGTATCTTTTACCGTCTCATAGAACACCACTTCCTGTCCACACAGCGCATCCAGAAACAGAATCTCATACTTCACTTCGATATCCATATTTACCTTTTCCGCGACAAATGTCACAGGCTCATTCTTTGCCATATATGGTTTTTCCAAAACCGTACCATCCTTTTTCCATCGTGCTTCCCCTGAAATCGTATAGGTGTGTCCAATCTCCAGATTCTCAAATGAAACAATATCCTTACATGGCACAAGTGTCCCCTTTGCACGTATATCAACAATTGGATTTTCAAAGCCTGCCTTCGTTTTAATCTGCGGAAATAGCTCATTTATAATCGTTCCTAACTCAACATGCGCGCCATCCTCCTGTATAGATACTTCGATTTTCTCAGCATTTCGATACTTATTTTTATTTGCCTCACAGCGAACCTCTTCGATGTAATACGTTCCATACGGCAATGCGCCCTTCGTATCATCCACGTCTGCCTGTCCAAACCAGATACCCGCACCTGCCTCTTCCTGATTCGTATGATACGAATGTGGAATATAGGAAGCTGCCGTCGAGTAATACCCATTTTCATCTGTCCAGACGATGTGGGATTCTCCCTTTGTATCAGAAATAGAAAACGCAATATTTGCAAGCGGGGTTCCATTTTCATCCACTTTTGTAAAACTGAGATCCCCACGGAAATGAAGAATATTCACTGCATCTTTTACAACAACCTCCATTGGAGTTGTCTGATCTTTTTTGATCTGTACCCAGACTGGCGTATCATCTAACAACATATAGTCGTTTGCTTTTTCTTCCTGAATCATATACCAGCCGATCCGAAGCTGCATTTCTGTATCACCCACACAGTCTGTATCGTGCGCACATTCCTGCACAAAACCCGTACCTTTTTTATCCATCCGAAACAGTCCCACACGCTTAGTGGTGTCCTTACTTCCGTTTGCGGAAACAGCATAGACCGCGTATTCAATCCCATCAAAGCTATACTCCGGGTGTTCTGAAAGAAAGGCTTCATAATTTTCCTCCACCTTCTTTGTCAGTCTGAGTTTTCCAAGATACTCCTCTTCCGGTCCAACCACACGCGTATCAAAATAATCTCCCTCTGATTTCAGCTCCAGAGGCTTCGCCGCCGCATCTCTTGGCAAGCCAAAGGTTGTCCGTCTTCCTGCATAGATTTTCGTACTATAAATATTCGGATCTAATTTCCAGCCTCCATTTGTTGGCACATTCCATTCCCGGATATAATATGTACCCTCGGCAAACTGTACAATCGTACCCTGTTCATCCGGCTTTGTGCGTGCAGAACAAGAGACGTTATCCTCTGCCAGTGCACCATTTTCCCCCGGCTCAATATAACAATATCCTTTCACATTCCGGCTTCGTTTCGCATCCTCATAGTTAGCATACACTGCATAATTGGCTCCCGCCACATCATACAACTTCGGATTCGTCTTGTAGACGTCCTCATTATAGCTTTTACAAATCCGCAAGGTTCCAGTCTTCAGACGTTCTTTCGGACGATATACAATCATTCCGGAGCATTGTTTCCGCACGTCCACCGCGTTATCCAGATAATAGCATGCGCGAAGGGAATCCCAGCCAGAGCTGTACAAATGTCCGATCAAAGCGGTTCCTCCACCGGAAATTGCGCAATGAACATAGCCGTCCAGTTTTCCATTTACAAAAAAGATGACATCGCCTGCATTTGTCAGCTGGTCGTAAATTGCATCATATTCCGCCTCCGTCTTATCCTTTGGAAAACAGTTTGCATCAGCATAGACGCGCTCCCAATTCTCACTTACTTCCAATGTATCCGAGATCTGCGAGACGAGCGTACTTCCCTGTACCGATGCCTTGTCTCCATAAAAACCAGATAACGCCTGCGCTACATAAATCGCACACATATTATCGCTGTTTTTTCCGCTTCCCTTCGGAATCGTCATCGCGTATGCGACAAATGCATTGGATGTATCCGGTGCCTGATAATACGCACTCGGAGATACACTCTGTACAGTCTCTTCCGATTCTGTGAATGCAGATTCCTCTGCGTCCGCCTGTATATCCTGCGGAAGCGCATTTGTCCATGTCGCATCGCCAATCGTCGCGACAGATTCCCACGCTTCCGTATTTTCCGATGCAAACGGAAGCACATAACACTGCATGATCAAAAACGCAAGTATCCCATATGCGAGCACCTGTCTCCATGCTTTCTTTGCCTTTAATTGCTGCTTGATTTTTTTACATAACGAAATAAACATATTAATTCCTCCATACCTTACCATATGCAGAAATCTGATGGATTCCATCTTCTATGTCTACCGTCAATGAAAAAAGATGTAATTTTGTTGTTAAAAAAAGAGTATGGTAACTGTACCATACTCTTAAAAGTCCTGTCAATCTAATTCCGTAAGTTCACTTATTTTTCACAATCTGTTCGAGACTCCATGAATCCCTTAAAATGTGATATCCTTCTTGCCTGTGATCAGGCGGGCACCATTCACGATCATCGTCACACCAGCACCAACGCCTACAATAATTGTCACGATTCCCATAACCAGATTGCTGATTCCGATTGTATTGAGCTTATGATATAACTTCTCCATGCTTTAGACCTCCCATACTTGCAATAAAACTATTTTACTCCATACTGCTCATAATATGCGTCAATCGCTGCCTTCAAGGTGTCATCAATCACGACCTTTCCCTTGTACGGCTTGTTGTACAGATGCTCTACCACCTCTGCCATCGTTACGATTGCAGTCGTCTTTAATCCATAGTTTTCTTCGATCTCCATCAGTGCACTCTTCTCGCCCTGACCACGCTCCATACGGTCAACCGATACAACAAGACCGAGCACATCGACATCGCCCTGCGCCTTCACGATCGGGAGTGTCTCCTGAATGGATGTACCTGCAGTTGTTACATCCTCGATGATCACAACCTTATCACCATCGTTGATCGGACTTCCAAGCAGGATTCCCTTATCCCCGTGGTCCTTGATCTCCTTACGGTTTGAGCAGTAACGGATATCCGCATCGTACTTGTTGGCAATCGCCATTGTTGTAGCTACGGAAAGCGGGATTCCCTTATATGCCGGTCCAAACAGCACATCAAAATCAAAGCCGAACTTGTCCTTGATTGCCTCCGCATAATACTCGCCCAGGCGTGCCAACTGGGAACCTGTTCTGTAAAAACCTGTATTCACAAAAAATGGTGTCTTTCTTCCGCTCTTTGTCACGAAATCACCAAACTTCAATACGTTACAATCAATCATAAATTCAATAAACTGCTCTTTATACTGTTCCATGTTGTAAAAATCCTCCTGTTTTTCGGGCTGTCGGCAGCAACAAACAACATTCACGCATGTAGATTCATGTCTGCCATTGATTTCTCTATACGCCACATAATTGTATATATTCTAGCATAGTTACCCGATTGTTTCAATCAGTTTTGCGCAATCATAAACGGGGATTTTGCCGTGGAATTTTCACTTTTATCGAAGATGTACTCAGCGATTCCGTTCATTCTTCTCGCGCGACTGCAGTACAAGCTCATACACCTTTGGATGGCGTTCTTTCAGATGTGTATCGAGGACATGTCTGCGCTCCTTGAAACGCTCCGCAAGCTCCGGATGATTTTTTGCAATCCGGTCATGTACCTGTTTTCTATGTTCCTCAATCTGCATCGCAAGGGTATGTTCATCCTTGCCGGATATATTGACAATCTCCTTCAGATGTTCCTCCAGGTGTTCCAGCCACTCATCTTCGTCAAGCTCCTCCATATGCGCCCATCGTCCATGTAGCAGATCCTCGATATCCCCACTTTCTTTTAACTGCGCAATCTGCTTTTCAATCTGACGCTCGATCTGTTTTTCCGCATCGGAGCCAAACGCCCACACGAATTCCTGCACCCGGTTATCCGCCCGCTTTCTTGATGCACTGCGCTCCTCATTATCCACGCCATCCTCCAGCGGATATGGACGGTTGATTCCCATATCCTTCAATGCGATATGGATAGTTCTGCGCACGCACCCCTCCTCAATCAGATATCCGAGTCCAAGCTTCCTTAACTGTTCGTTCACATCCGAAATATGTTCTGTCATATAGAACCGGATGCCCTTTTCTTTTAATAACTGATGCAGACGCTTCAGGCAGTCTGCCGCAGTAATATCCAGACTTCCGATTCCGCCCGCATCAAGGATTACAGCTTTCGTATCCGGTTTTATATGATCCTCAATATCATTTTTCAGCACCTGCACATTTGCAAAGAACAGATTGCTGCTGAACCGGTAAATAAGCACACCGGACAGTGCGTGGATCTGGCTGCTCTCCTTCAGATCCCGGAAATGCTTATGTCCCGGCTGAATCCCAAGAAAGCAGGTAGATGGCTTTGCTGTCCGGATGATCACCTCCGCAAAGGAAAGCAAAATACCGATCAAAACACCATTGATCGTGCCAAGCAGGAGTACACCAAAAAATGCGCCGGCAAAGATCATACATTCCGTCCGGCTGACCTTCCAGAGCCGTGCCATCAGATCAAACTCCGTCGCCCCAAGCAATGCCGATATCACAATCGCAGTAAGCACCGGAACCGGCAGATATTGGATAAATCCCGTCCCACACAGCAAAAGCACGATCATGGAAAGTCCTGCCACAAGCGAGGTAAGCTGTGTCTTTCCCTGATACTGCTCGCCCATCGCTGTACGGGATACGGAGCCATTGATCGGACAGCATCCGGTAAAGGCTGCAAGAAAATTTCCGACGGAGAATGCAAAAATCTCCTGATTATCGTCAATTCGGTAGCCATTTTTCTGTGCAAAATTATTCTCTGCGAGCAACGTCTCCGCCATAATTACAACTGCCACTGACAGGCTGACTGTCACAGCCTCCCGGATTGAGACAACTGAAAAATCCGGCATCTGCCACTTCGGAAGTCCCGTCTCCACCTTTGAGAGTGTCTGGATTCCAAGCTCCTGCACATTTCCAAACCGCGTATAGCAGGCACCCGCAACCATCAATACAACTGCCATCGGGAATTTCGGAACCAGTTTTTTCGCCACAAGCAGGATTACAAGTGATGCCACGCCTAAGAGGATGGATGGCACATTCACATGCTTTGCGGTCTGTCCGATATGCTTTGCCAGTTCAAAAAACTCTCCGGTTCCTGCCGTACCACCAAGAATCTTCGGCACCTGCATAAGAATGATCGTCGAGCAGATACCTGTGATAAATCCTCCCATCACCGGAGCCGATATGTAATTGACGAGCTTTCCCGCCTTCATAAAAGAAAATGCAAGTAGCCACACCGCGACAAAGAACGTAAGCACCGGAACAACCGCCATGGCTTCTTCACTTCCTGCCTCAACATGCAAAGTCAACAGTGCAGTACCAATCAGTGCTGCCGGAGCCGCATCCACGCCGAATATGAATTGCGGTGACGTTGAAAGAAGCGCAAACGCCAGAATCGGAAACACCGACCCATACAGACCATACACCGCAGGGAGTCCCGCAATCAGGGCATATCCCATCGAAATCGGAATAGAAACAGCCATGATGATGAGTCCCGATAAGATATCTTTCCCTATATTCTTTTTATCATAGTGCCGTAATGTATGCGCCAATGATAGCTTCATATGATTCATCTCCTGTCATAATTAACAATCTTCCTTTTCATATCGCCGGTCTTACTCCATACGGTTTTCAAACTAGCGTACCGGCAAGCAATGACACAACTGTCACAAACTACATTCTAACATAAAAGAAAAAAAGTGGATATATTTTCCACTTTTTCATATGATTTCTTATACTTATTTCGTAAATTGTCTATAATTTAGTCTTGGCATATCTTAAAAACGAATCCCCGGATTCTCCATCTTTCCAAATTCCAGCAGAGATAATTTTGAAAGATGAAATATCTTCGCAAGGATTGATTTCGGAAACATCTGCAATTCGATATTATATTTCGTGGCTGCATCGTTATAAAACTGTCTTGCCTTGCTCACGCGGTCTTCGGTCTCAGCAAGCTCTGTCTGCAGCTGTAAAAAGTTTGTGTTCGCCTTTAATTCCGGGTATTGTTCTGCCACTGCGAACACTTTCCGCGATGCGCGGTTTAACGCTTCATTTGCCTCAAAGCGCTCATCTCTTGTATCCGCAAGTGTCATCCGGTTCCGGAGTTCTACCACCGCCATAAGTGTTTCTTTCTCATGCTTTGCATACCCTTTCACAATCTCCACAAGATTCGGAATCAGATCTGCCCGCCTGGCAAGCTGGATATCCATCTGCGACGCCTGATTCTCCGCCCGCGTTTTCAATACCATGAATTTATTACACGTGCAGATTGTTAAAATCACAAGGACTAATATCAAAGCCATAATTACAACTTTTACAATCACTGCTCCATCCATTTTATTTTCTTCCTTTCTTTCCTATATTTTTACTGTTTCATCCGCGCCATGATTTCTTTTTGTATCTGCGTATTTTCCTCCAGCAAAACTGCATAGATCAGATAATCATCCCACAGTGCAAGCGCATCCTTCTCCGCCTCATTCAGATACGAGTAATCGTGAATAAAATTCTTCATGCCCCAGATATATTCCGCATATTCATTTCCACGCGCTGTCCGCACATAGTCTGCACGCTCTAACATCTGACTGCTCCGCATTTTCAGATATAAAAACGGTGCCAGTAACAGCAAAAAGAAAAGTGCAAACACCGTAAAACATAGTGTCATCGTTGAAAGCAGCTGTGGTGTACGAAGGATCAGTTCGACCTCATTTTCCTTTCTACTTATTGTGTTCATGCAGGCAAGCATCCAGTTCAATTTCCTGCCAAACCAGAATATCCGGTCCGACAACGGAAATGCGATATTCCCATATGATTCCTGCATCACCGATTCCATTGTACCGGATGCAATCAGGAAGATACAGACAACCAAAAGTATCACCCACAAAAAAGCAATCTTCTTCGCATGGCGGTCAATCGCGGATGGAAGGATTCCGCCTCGTTTCTTCAGAAAACCATCTGTTCTTGCATCGGCCATCATCAGTTCTTTCCATTCCGGCAGATGCTCCTTTGCCGTTCCTTCCAGAAGCTTGCCAATCAGAAAGTGGTCACTCTCCCGCAGTTTCTCATTCGCCCCCGGCTTTGGATTTCCCTGTATGTACCCGTCTTCCGTTTCCCGGATCAATCCGAGATGCTCGTACCAAAGGATATATGCACTGAGATCCTTTTCTTCCTCAATCTGCAAATCTTCCAGTAAACTGATTTCTCCCAGCGTCAGTCCGGTAAGTTTATCCCGGTAATAATCAAAATCCTGCATCGTCACAAAGGTACAATTCGAAAGCAGTTCTTTCTTCGCACCAAGCAGTTTTGCCCTGCGAATATAAAAAGGAATACAGCCAAACATCAGTGCAATCAGAAATGTGATTATTAAAAATCCCAGTGCATTCGAAAGCATCATCTGTGTCTTGGACACAGCGAAAATTTCCCATCCATAACGAAGCAGGAGCACCCCCATGATGATCGGAAAAATCAACCATGTACGATGCTCCTGCTTTACTATATCATTCAGATGTCCTGTTCGAAACCGCTTCTGACTCATCGAATTCTCCAATTCCGGTTATCAATAAAACCTTACATCGTTCTACATAAACTATGTGATCTTATCTATAAAGTATCAGTTTCCTCGGTTCGAATCTATCTGTACCGTGTAATTCTCATGTTAAGTTTTCGTTAAACGTTACCGGTTATGCCGCACACACGCGACAATACACCATATGATAATTCCAAATAAAACTGCCATGAATATAAACGTTGCTGCAAGCATGCCATCCATCTTCTGCATATAAGCGGTTATCGTGCTATAAAGCGTAAATACACCAAAACAAAATTCCATCCCCACCATCATCCAGACAACGTCTCTGTACACACGCACCGCATGTTCCGGTTTTACTTTCACTGGCATGCTCCACAGATCGGGTGGCAGAAAATGCAGGATCAGACTGCAGATGCCACAGGTAATCAGCATAATAATTGGTAAACATAAGAAAGAATACGGAGATCCATATCCATCTGCATTTCCAGCCGCATCAAAGTGTGTTGCCACTTCCTTCGGCAGCTTTGCAGACCATATAATTCCAATCACAATCGATGCCCACATCAAAACATAGGCGAGTATCTCAACAATCTTCTGCTTGAGTGTAATGTAGTTTTTCATCTCAATTCCTCCTTACCTTGGGGACGTTGTTTTTGTCATGAAGAGTGTCCCCCTGTCTTTTGGGGGACATTTTATTTGTCCCGGAGAGTGTCCCCTGTCTCATATCATTTGATATCCAGTTCCGGTGGAACGTCAATCTCCTCAGAGACATATTTTCCATCTTTCTTCCGTTGTCTCACGCACTCGGATAGGAGATATTCGATCTGTCCGTTAACGGATCGAAAGTCATCTTCTGCCCATGCGGCAATATCGGCATACAGTTTTTCCGATAAGCGGAGCGGAATCTGTTTTTTCGTTGCCATCTAGTATAAGCTTCCCGAGTTCACAATTGGCTGCGCATCATGGTTGCCGCACAAAACTACCAAGAGATTTGAAACCATAGCTGCCTTTCGCTCCTCGTCCAAGTCAACGACCTGTTTTTTATTTAATTCTTCTAACGCCATTTCTACCATTCCAACCGCTCCGTCTACGATCATCTTTCTGGCATCTATAATAGCAGATGCCTGCTGCCGCTGCAACATCACGGATGCAATTTCCGGTGCATATGCAAGATATGTAATTCTTGCTTCCACGATCTCAAGTCCTGCCTCATTGACCTTGCTCTGGATCTCATCACGGATTCTTCCAGCTACAACCTCTGCGGAACCACGTAGACTGCCTTCATCGGCTACGCCGTCACCGGTTGTGTCAACATTCGGTGCGACATCATATGGATAGACGCGCACAATATTACGAAGCGCACTGTCACACTGCAGGGATAAATATTCCTTATAGTTATCGACATTGAAAACCGCCTTTGCTGTATCCATTACACGCCAGATAACTGCAATTCCGATCTCAACCGGGTTACCGAGACAGTCGTTGATCTTCTGTCTGCCATTGCTCAGTGTCATCGCCTTTAATGAAATCTTCTTTCCTGATGTAGAACCATCGACCGATACAGATGTACCATCCGCAGAGATAGAAAATGCACTCTTCGCTGCTGTCTGCTGGATATCCCCACTCTGTGCAAGCTTCGTTGTTGCTGCCGGATTGATGGCTGTACAAAATGGATTCACGAAGTAAAAACCGGCTTCACGAATCGTACCAACATATTTCCCGAACAACGTCAGAACCAATGCTTCCTGTGGCTTCAACACCCGAAGTCCAATCAGCGGAAACCATCCAAGCGATAACACGACGATGGAAACAACCATGAGTACCATATAGCCTGTTTCTGTGGAATCCTCATAGCTGACTGCTCCAAATACAGTACCTGCAATCGCAATCAGATAAACAAATAAAACCGTCAGTAATACTGCCATACCTTTTCGCTTTGTAGTATAAATTTTCTCTTCCATAACCAATTCCTCCCTTTGAATCGATGCATGTTTTATTTTGATATCAAAATCATATCACTTTGATTTTTCCTTGTCAAGAAAAAACCGGCACATCTCTGCACCGGTCTTGGGGACGTTGTTTTTGTCCTGAAAAGTGTCCCCTGTCTCATATAGATCTTCTTTCTTACATCGGGCATCGGCTCCGCTGTGGCATATCCTCGCCCTTCACATAGCGGGCATTAAATTCCATATTAATCTCGCGCAGCTCCTTCTTCCCATCGATGTAATCCTGATACATCTCCGCTAACCCGCTCATACAGCCATCACAGGTTGCCTCAATATTTCCGAGCGATTCTGCTACAATCTGCTCGCGTTCTTCCCTTGTTGTATCCTTGATCAAATAGCCTGACATCTCGTATCCGTCCTTTCGTCTTGCTCAATACTATACTCAATATTCCACTTCAAGAAGCATAAGTCCATGTGGCGGCGCTGTCGGACCTGCCATCTGCCTGTCACAGGCAGCAAGTATCGCTTCCATATCTTCTGCCTTTTTGCGTCCATAGCCAACCTCTAACAGCGTCCCGGTCAGTATCCGGACCATATTCTGTAAGAAGCCATTTCCATGAAATGTCATCCGCAGATATCCTTCTTCCTCTGCGATTGTAATATCATAGATTGTCCGCACTGTAGATTTCTTCATCTTATTATTCCCACAGAAGCTCTTGAAATCATGCGTGCCAATCAGGTATCCTGCTGCCTTTTGCATCGCTTCTATATCCGGCATCCGATCAGGTGTCCCATTCGTAACCCATTCCGGCAACACCCATGTATACAGCCGTTCAAATACCGGCTTTTCTGCTCCGACATAGCATGTATACTGATATACCTTTCCCTTGGCGCTTAACCTCGCATGAAACCGTTCCGTTGCCACGCTTACATCCATGACACAGATATCATCCGGCAGATAATGATTCGCATAGGCTTTGATCTCTTCCGGCGTAAGCGTGGTATCTAAGAAGCCGTTTGCAACCATGCCCATCGCATGCACACCTGCATCGGTTCTTCCTGCACCATGAATCTTCACGTCCTGTTCCGTCATCCTCGCGAAGACCGCTTCCAACTTTCCCTCGATCGTATCCACTTCTTTTTTACTTTCCCAGCCATGATAGCGCGTGCCATCGTAGCTGATTGTAAACCTATAATTATTCATCGTCTCTCCTTGGGGACGCTTCTTCTGTCACAAGAAGTGTACCTCTGTCACATCAAAACGGAGAGGCACTGCCCCTCCGCCATACTTATACATTCATCTAGAAAATCTGTCCCGGAAGTTTCTTCTTTTCCTTGTACAAAAACTGCTTGTCAAACGCTTCCACAGCTTCTTCTGCAACGAAATAGCCTTCCGGCGGCGCGTACACGCCAGTTATGCCATCCAGATACCCACGCTGCAGCTCCCTGCACAAGAAGAATGGAACATCCTCCCCTTCCGGTACCCCATGATAACGGATTCCATACCGGCTCGCATAGGTAAAGCCGCTCTTGCCGTAGAAATCGATATTTCCTTCCAGACAAAGCGCCCCACATCCAAGCTCCCGTGCCTTTTCCACGGAATAATCAAGCAGGATTTTGCCATACCCTTGCCGTTTATACGCAGGTGCGATACAGATCGGTCCCATCGTCATGATCGGTACTGTCTGTCCATCATCCGCGCAAATTGCAGCACGCATAAACATGTTCTGTCCGATCAATGTCCCATCAAGCTCCATTACAAAATCAAGCTCCGGCACAAACGCCACGTCCTTCCGCAGCTCATGCAGCATGAAATGCTCCATGCATCCCGGGCGATACACATTCCAGAAGCTCTCCCGAACCATGTTTTCCACTTCGCGGTACTCTTCTTTTCTCTCTAAACGAATCGTAATGTTGTTTTTGCTCATATTTATTATCCTCCTGAACTTTGTCAACGCCAAATGCACCCTGTGCAGGAGGTTTGTCGTGATTGTCTGCAAACCTCCCGGTTATGCCACAATCTCCATTTCATTGTACTTTTTCAAACAGCACACTCCTTAAATAAAATGATATACTTATATTACCACAAATATGCAGATATCGGAATGCATTTCATCAAATATATGCAGTGCATATTATATCATAATTTATCCATAATCTCATCCTTTGTCGGCATTACCTTCAATGCCCCTTTTCTGGTTGTGATGATTGATGCCGCCATAGCCGCAAATCTCTGCATCTGATACAGATCATCCTTCGATAAATCCTCGATTCCATGTTCCAATACGTAATTCAGCACGCATGCCATAAACGTATCGCCAGCACCGGTTGTTTCAATCGTATTCTTCTGCAAAAACGGTTCCGCATATACACTTTTTCCTTTGTAATATGCCTTGCTTCCATCTTTTCCCATCGTCGCACAAATCAGTGCCGGACAATATTGCTCCATGATTTTCCCAATTCCCTGATCGATATCTGCAGTACCTGTTAAGAAAGATATCTCATCATCCGAAATCTTCAGAATGTCACATTGACTGATTCCATACCACATTTTATCAGCTGCGTCTCCAAGTTTTTTCCATAATGGCGGTCTTAAATTCGGATCAAAGGAAATGACAGCTCCCTGCTCTTTTGCTTTTTTCACTGCATGTTTCGTTACCTGCTCCATCCGTAAATCCGTCATTGACAACGTTCCAAAATGAAAAATCTTTGTATCAGCAAAAATCTCCTGCTGGATTTCTTCCTCCCTAAGCATCATATCTGCTCCAGGATTACGGTAAAAAGAAAAGTCGCGGTCACCATCCACACCAGTATGTACAAACGCAAGCGTCGTATGCACAGTATCATCTGTCACCAGATTATCTATATTGATTCCCTGGTCTTTCACCGCCTGCGTTAACATTGTACCAAACATGTCTGCTCCTACTTTCCCAATAAATGCAGTCTTTTTTCCAAGATTCTGCAACATGGAAAGTACATTGCACGGAGCACCGCCCGGATTTGCTTCAAGCAGAGGATTTCCCTGCGCACTCATTCCATTTTCTGTAAAATCTACCAACAATTCTCCAAGTGCTGTTACATCAAACTTTTTCATATCGGTTTCTCCTTGCATACTCTACGCCACAACGATATCATATTTTTCAAGATTTACAATGGCTTTTCCATCACACACAAAACTGATCTGATTCGCTTCGAGCGATGTATAAAATGTTGTACTGAATACCTGTTGTCCATCATTCAGAAAAACTTCCATTGAATACTTATCTAAGATTATACGAAGCTTCCATTTTTTACAAGGTGATTTTACTTTTACTCTCCGGATTGCATTCGCGTCACGCACCATACCGGAATATGTTCGGTCAATTTCTATCCTGTTTTTATGCTGCAGTATAGAAAAGTCTGTGTGGAACTGTTCATTTTGTGCGACCGAGATTGTAAACTCCCTGAAATCGCCACCGGCAATCTCCACGGTCATATCAAGTACACGTCCTTTAATACCATCGAATCTGCATGTTCCCTCTACTTCCTGCTTCTCATACCTGACACCATTTCTATGATAGTTTTCGATTTCACGCACCGGGCTTTGCAGAATCTTTCCATCTTTTACCTTGAGTTCCCTCGGTAATATCATCATGCCGGACCATTTCTGACCTTCGGGACGGATATTCGAATCCCATGACTGCATCCATGCAATCATAATTCTTCTTCCATCGTCCGCAAGCATCGTCTGCGGTGCGTAAAAATCCAATCCGTCATCAAGCGAGTAAACTGCGTCATAATGGAACATATGCTGGTTTTTATCATAGTTTCCCATATAATAAACCGAATTGTTTCCATTATGAAATTCTTCATCCGCACTTAGATCCTGCGGAGATGTAATTAATACATATGCACCATCCAGGCAGAAGAAATCCGGACACTCCCACATCGTTCCAAGCACACCTGTATCGTCTTTTGCAAGAACAGACACATACTCCCAGCTAATTGCGTCCTCTGAATGGAACAAAACAACATGCGGTTTTCCATCATCCGTCTTATTTCCAACAACCATATAATAGCCATCTTCCTCTTTCCAGATCTTCGGATCCCGGAAATGTTCCCGGCTGAAATGTTCCGGCATCATATCTCCTGTTACAACCGGATTTTGCGCAAGTTTAGTATATGTTTTTCCGTTTCCAATCGCAAGGCATTGGTTCTGATATACGTTTTTTACTCCATTTTCTTCCTGCTCTGTCACACCGGTATATACAAGCAGATGTCCTTTTTCTGTCTCAATGGCAGATCCTGAGAAACACCCTGCATCATCGTAACTTTGGTCTGGTGCAAGTGCGATGGGAAGTTCAGTCCATTTTACAAAATCTGTTGTCTCCGAATGTCCCCAATGCATCGGTCCCCACGCCTCATTATATGGATGGAACTGATAGAACAAATGAATTTTTCCATGATAAGAAGAAAAACCATTTGGGTCATTCATCCACCCACACGGTGGTGTTACATGAAACGCTGGGAATTGTTCTTTTTTGACTCTATGAACATTTACAAACTCTTCCGCTTTCTTTAATTTATTCATTCAAAGTCCTCCTATAATTCAACCGATTGTAACATCATAGAAATTCATTTGCGGTGATCCAATGAATCCAGCAACAAACTTATTGACCGGATGATCATATAATTCCATCGGTTTTCCAACCTGCTGTACCACGCCGGCTTTCATAATAACAATCCGGTCTGCCATAGTCAAGGCTTCCACCTGGTCATGTGTGACATAAATCGTTGTACTTCCTAGATTTCTGTGAAGCTTACTGGTCTCATTTCTCATGCTGACTCTTAATTTCGCGTCCAGGTTTGATTATTCCGGCTTAAGAAAGGGAATATTTATGGCAAATGACACACATGCCAATATACTCTTAAGCCTTATTATGCGAAAATACAGATTTCTTCCTGATGAATACCGCATTGTCGGTTTTGACGATTCGCCAATTGCATCTGAGGCAATTATCCCTATCTCAACCATCGGGCAGCAGATTTATTTGTTATTTCTAATTTTCGTTTCTTCCAGACAAACATACAAGTACACCTGCCATCACTCCGGTTGCAAGCAGAACTATCATCCACACAAACGGAGATGCTGCATCGCCAGTCTTTGGGCTTTTCAGAGTTGTCTGGTCAACAGGCTTGCTCTGGTTTGGTGTTTTGACAGCTGTTTCCGGAGGTGTCACATCCGCCTGCTTCGCTGCTGCTTTTACTGCAAATTTTGTACTGCATTCACCATCCACATAGATAAATGTCAGTGTATGGGATCCCTCGGACAACGTCTGCAGATACTCCGGTTTCAGTGTAACGATCGTTGACCCGGAAACGGCTGTATAATTCTTCGCATCAACCGGTGTGCCATCGACTTTAACGCCTGTAAACTTTGAAAAATCTCCATTTGCACGCACCGTCAGCGTTCCATCTGTATTCTGTGTCCAGGAACCATTTGCGCCTTCAATGACTTCATATTGTGCAGAAGTTTCCACTGGCGTCATCGTCAACCCTATAATCATCCATAACGTATGCATCTCGTCCGGATTTTCCAGCTCCGGGTCCCCTTCACGTAAATGATAGGTGTATTCTGTACCATTTATCTTTAATTTCGTATCTGACGTGAAGCAATATCCTTCCGCCGCCTTGAAATATGCACCATATTCATACTTCTTTCCGGCTTCAAATTCTGTGATATGCTCAGTAAAGCTTTTATCCCAGAATTCCGCGGAATTCACGCCTGCATCTCCACAAAGCCACCATTCACACTGATAAATATATGGTGCGCCATCCGGTACTTTCCCTGTAAATACCGGCTTATCCCCGGCTTTAAAACTAACCGTTGCACCATTAAGCTCAATCTGATCAATCTTCTTTAGCTGTACCGGTTTTGATGGTTCAATGAAATTAATTGCAACAACAAACATCGTTGATTCACTGACCGCTACATTTTTTGCATTGACTAAACTGTCATTTACCATCATAGTACAATTCGATGCAAATTTATAACCATCCCTTGCTTTCAGAGATATACTATACATGTAGGATTTGCCTTTCTCAAAGCTTGTAAGCCTTTTATCTGCTGCAAGTGCGTTGTTCTTTGACTCATCGGAAAACCATAATGCTGTCGGTACTAACCCTTGTTCCGTCTGTTCCATGCATTCCCAATACTCATATTCGATGTCATACATATCGCGAAACGGATCCATTTTAGTGGCAGATGCTTTTGGAACATCTCCCGGCTGATAGTTGAACCAGACATTCTCGATATCAACATTCGGAATCTCTGTTTCTTCATCATAAAGTGTCAAGTTATACTCCAGTTCATACACCTGATATTCATGCACATCTAAATTATTTGTAATCTGACCATACTTTTCTTCCAAATTTACAATATCTCCATCCAAAATCTTCTTGAGATCCTCTTTATCCGTTATAGTATCACCACTCGCATCGGTTACAATATTTGCACTTTCAAAATGATCAAGTATCAATTTTGTTGAGGTGACTGTTTCTTTCGAACTATATGCCTGATTATATTGATTTCTGATCTCATTTTTTAAGCTTGTGATCTTCGCCTGTACCGTTTCCGAACTCACACTTCCTTCTATAAATCCGCTTTCTTTTTGCACCTGCGTTTCACTTGTTAAACTATTGCTGCCATCATGCCTAATTTCAGTCACATTCGCTGTGATTTTTACATTTGTATGATACGTATGTGTGTAGGTATTATTTACCTTAGGAGCAGACGAATCTGTACCTCCTGAACTGCCATCTTCCTCCGCATATACTCTGCATGGCAGGATTGCCACAAACATTGCCATCACCACTAGTGCAGTCAACCATCTGATTTTTGTTTTTTTCCTTTTCATTGAAAACCCTCCTCGCTATTTAATGTGATACGATTATAACAACTTTCCAGATATTTATGCTTAATATTTCCATACAGTCAATGTCTATCCGGAAACATCTGTATTGTAATTACCGGCCTTTGTTGTATAGTATATATAATCATTTATTATAGAGGAGGAGAAAACTATGACCTTTCAAGAGAAACTTGCGGAATATATTGAACAATTGGACTGCACAGCAAAAATGCTCTCCGAACGCTCTGGTCTTTCGGCAGCTACCATCAGCAGATATCGTTCCGGTGACCGCGTTCCTGAAGCAGATTCTGATAACCTTGCAAATCTGGTAACTGGTATTGTTCGTATTGCCGGGGAAAAAGACTTATCTGAATTCACAATCCAGACTGTCACAGACTCCTTTCTCCCCTATGTCAAAAGCAAAAACCCGGATATTGATAATCTTCAGAAAAACCTGAACACACTGCTGTCAATCCTGCCTGTGAATATTTCCGAGCTTGCCAAATATATAAACTACGACGCATCTTATATCTCGCGCATCCGGAATGGTCAGCGGCAGCCTGCAAACCCACAGCAATTTATCTCCGGAGTCTCCCATTTCGTCGCACGCCGATGCCAGGATACATCCAAAAAAGCATTGATTGCCGACATGATCGGATGCAGTCTGGAAGAGTTACAGGATCTGAATCATTACCAGACTCAGCTTTCGGATTGGCTGGCAAACGGCTCCAACCATTCCGAAGACCAGATGACGAGTTTTCTTCATAAGCTGGATGATTTCAATCTCGATGAATACATCTGCGCCATCCATTTCGATGAATTGAAAGTACCATCCGTTCCATTTCAGCTTCCTACCTCCAAAAGCTATTTTGGTCTGCAGGAAATGATGGACAGTGAGCTTGCATTCTTAAAGGCGACTGTGCTCTCCAAGTCCACAGAACCCGTCACGATGTATAGCGATATGCCAATGAGTGAGATGGCAAAAGATCCAGATTTCCCTAAAAAGTGGATGTTCGGTATGGCGATGATGCTCAAAAAAGGACTTCATTTAAACCAGATCCATAACATTGACCGTTCCTTTGATGACATGATGCTTGGATTAGAAAGCTGGATTCCAATGTATATGTCCGGTCAGATATCCCCCTACTACCTGAAAAGCGTACAGGGAACTATTTTTTCCAGCCTTTTAAAGGTATCCGGCAACGTGGCACTGACCGGAGAAGCGATCAATGGCTATCACTCCGAGGGGAAATATTATCTGACCAAAAACAAAAGTGAGGTTGCTTACTACAAGAAACGTGCCGAACAACTCTTATCCAAGGCAACACCACTCATGGAAATCTATCGCTCCGAGCACGCACAGGCATACAACTTCTTTCTGGATGAAGACACAAAAAAAGAAGGCGCAAGATATTATATTTTATCTGCCCTTTCGTTACATACGTTAAGCGAAGATCTACTTGACCGTATTTTATGTCACAATCAGATTCCGCAGGTGGAACAGGAACAAATCCGGCAATATGTTTCAAGGCAGAAGGAGCTTGCAGCTACGATTTTATCGCATAGTTCTATCACAGAAGAAATCCCTGTGCTGACCAAACAGGAATTTGATCAGTCACCAATGGTGCTCCCACTCTCCGGTTTATTTTATGAGAAGGATGTGCTTTACCGTTGGGAAGATTACACAGAACACTGGAAACTGGCACTTGCTTACCAACAGCAAAATTTCAACTATCATATTGTTGAAAATACAGCTTCTGCCTTTCGCAACGTACAGATCTACATTCATAAAGGAAAATGGGTACTTGTATCCAAAAACAAAACTCCTGCGATCCATTTTCTGATCCGGCATCCGAAGATGCGGCATGCCTTTGAAAATATGGTAATTCCAATCAGGGACGATTCTTCTGTCCCGAAGAATGTCCCACTGTCACATTAATAAGGGGAGCGATACCGAAAGATATCGCTCCCTTAACTTTCTACTTTTTTCCTGTTACTTTCCTCCGCATACTGCAGCGTGCTTCCTGATTCGCATAGGCAGCCTTCTGTGCCTCCTGCAGCAAAACATTCCCCTGTCCTGCCCGCGTATAAACACAATCATATGCACCGATATATGGGCGCATGCACTCTGTAAACTGCTCCGCCTGTTCCTTCTTCGCCGAAAAACAATCCGGCACTGCAAAGAAACGGTCATTGCCTCTTTGTCTTCCATGCTTGACTAAGATATATTTCTGATTCTCAATCGGTGCAAAAAACTCATTCACACACCGGGAAAAAAGCGCGCCATCTCTCCCGCTTCCGCCTTGCAGATATACGACATGTTTATACGCCTCCGGTGTTTCCGTCACGACCTTACTGTCCGGCATATCCAAAAGCTTCTGCTTCTCCAGTGCTTTCCGGATTCCCTTGCCAAATGTCTTCAACCGTTCGTACGGACTTCCAAGCATAAACATCTTTGGGAAGCAGTAAGAAAGCATCCCCAGTCCTGCCAGCGTAAATATTCCGGCTAGCGTTCCAAGCCACGCACTCCCGGTTTTCGCACCTGTCTGCGCCGCCATATACCATGCAGCACACAACAGGAATATCGAGAATATCATCTTTGCTACCGCATCATGAAACGCCGCCCTTGGCACTGCTTTATCCCGCACCTTCACCTCTGTCACGACCTCCATCTTCGGATAGATCGTGAGCGAACGGTTCCAACGCTCCCGCAAGCGGCTCCGCTCCTTAGATAAGGCGAGCATCGTCGCATTCATATTCGCTACATTCGCCTTTGTAAATGGTTTCTGTATGATCGACAGACGTGCAAGCCCATTTTCAATCACATCCTCCGTGTAGTGCAGACCTAGGAAATGTTCCATTCGTCTAGTAAGCATCCGGTAATCCTCGCTCGTCTCCGGTTTCGTCCCGAACGAACTCTCATACCACGGTTTTAAGCATACCAGATGCCAGATATTGCTTGTCTTATCCGGTTCCCTGTCCCATGTACGGATGGCTCTGCCACGCATCTGGTTACTGAGCATAAACGAGCCGACCGTACTTGCAAGGATCAGGGAATTGATGCACGGGGAATCCCAGCCTTCGCCAAGCAGCGATTTCGTCCCGATCAACACCTGTATATATCCATCTGCAAACAACTGTGTCACCGCCGGTATCAGGAAATGTGAATCACCAACCGCAGATACCTTTACATACTCTGTTTCTGGCAGACTTCCAAGCTTCGAGAATGTCACTGTGCCTGCATCACCCACAGTTTTTAATAGTGCATCCTTCGCCTCGGCGGGTATCACAATGATACTTCCACATAGCACGCCAAGCCGCATATCCGACCACATATCCTGCGCATCCCGCCGAAGATTCTCAAAGAGCGGCAATACCCCGAGCAGATTCACATCTGCTTCCCGGTTACCGATTGATTTTTCATGTTCCTTCCGTATGTAATCCGTGAGAATCAGCATATGCAGCCTTCCATGAAGTGATGCATATTCATGCTGTGTGATATGGCGGATGCTTTCGATCTTCCCAAGGGAATTCGTCAGATGTTTCTCTATCTCCGGATCTAATTCCTCACAGTCCGGATGTGCCTGCATATACCGCATCACTTCCGCTTCTTCCTGTTTCGTCGGATAATTGAAATACACATAATCCTGATGCGGGCAGAGACTTCCCTCCTTCACCAGCTCCGGTGTCGTGATCTCCTCATCAATCTCGCCGCACATCGCAATATAGCGGTTCCACATGACAGGTGTCGAATCATATGGCGGTGTCGCCGTAAGCGCGATTGTTGTCACATCGATCAGCTTCTCCTTCAAGCTTTCCAGCGATTTCCACCACTCACTTCGCAGATGATGGCATTCGTCGAGACAAAGCGTATCTACCTTTGCATCCTGCAAGACCTGAAGCAGGGAAAATCCCTGATAATCCTCTTCTCCATCCTGTATCTGCGTCATGGCACTATGCAATGCCTGATATGTAGTCACTGTAATTGCACGCGGATTTTTCAGGCTTTGTGACAGATACTCTTCCGCGTCCACACCGTCACACAAAAACGCTTCTTTAATCCGTGCGATCCACTGCTCCCGGATTGTAATGGTCGGCACAAGCACGAGTGCCGTTCCCTGCAGCCTGCGTATCAGTTCAATTCCAAGTGTGGTCTTTCCCGAACCCGGAGCCGCCACGATATGAATCTTGCCATCCCGCACATAATGCTCCGCCCGATCCAGCACCCGTGCCTGATACACACGCCACGTTCCTTTAAATTGTAAAATGTTTTCGTAGTTCATAGTTTTCTATCTTCCCAAACAACGTGAGCACGGTGTATATCCCTGCGCTTTTATTCATCAAACGTATAGTACATCACTAAAATCCAGTTCCTCAAGTTTTTTGCTGTTAATAAAAACGCACCGACACCGGCATCGCCCCACAGAATTCGCCACTGATTCTTCCAGTAATCCGAAACATGAATCGGTTGGAATTTATCTGTAATCGCACCATATGTACAGCAAACAAACATTCCGCTTCCTAACACGGACAAAACTATTCCTAAAATGTACAATATAATTTTCTTCATACGCATTTACTTTCTTAACCAATATTGGTATTCTTTATTTAACGATTATTTGCGGATATTTTCTTCTGCCTAATATTATACAGTCTAATCTCCGCTTCTTCAATCAGAGTTTCGATTTCTTCTAGCTTGTCATAAAGCTTGTCTAGACGCATCCGTTCTATGTACATTTCAATCATATTTCCCTTGTGCCGAACGTTTGTCTGTGTTGTAATTGTTACAAGAGTTGCATATCATATAATCACTACCAAAAAACTGCCGTTTCATTGTCTTTTCCGCTGACAACGATTATGAATGCCACTTCCGTATGGATTGGTGTCGGCATCAATGTGTTGATAGCCGGTTAACTCGGTAGAAAAGAACAAACGAAAGCTAGTATGCCATGTATTAAAAAAATATCAAGTGTACACTGACTTTTCACAAAGAAGCAGCGTCGCAAATGTCGAAACTTCTTCCTGGTAATTAGAACTTATCGAAATCCTCCCATGTAGCTAAGTTGCCATATTCCGGCTACTGCATTTATTACAAAATAAAAAGACCCCAGTATTATTTCTAATACTGAGATCTTAAATAGTCATCTCAACTTAATGACATTGCTCCGAAGAGATACTTTTCTTAAAAATTTCTTTTTTATTCTGAAATCAACCAATCAATCAAGTTGATGGATTTAATACCATCATAGGAAGAATCCATTCCGGTATTTAAGGATAGAACTATTTTTTCGTAGTTATCGCTGATTTTTTGGAGTGGTGCTAATTCTCGCTTGCGAACATCTTCGCTGGTCATGGATTCCGTGACCTGAACATAAAGTTTGTCATCTACCTTTGTTGCGATAAAATCCACTTCGGAATTATCCACTTTTCCGATAGAGACATCATAGCCTCTACGCAGCAGTTCAAAGTAAACAACATTTTCTATTGCATGTCCGCTATCCCGGTCTCTGAATCCAAGCAGATAGTTTCTAAGTCCGATATCAACGATGTAATACTTTCCAAGAGTACGTAATAATTCCTTTCCTTTAATATCAAATCTCTTGATGTCATAGAAAAAGTATGCTTCCAGTAGTGCATTCACATAGGCCTGAACGGTGTGAGCGCTTGGAGTTCCTCTTCGCTTTCCATCTTCTAGAAGACCTTCATTAACTAAGGTGTTGCCAATGGAAGAAACAGAAATACTGCTTCCGATATTATCTGCAAGAAACATGACAATCTTTTTCAAAAGCACAGGGTCGGTGATTCTCTTTTGACCCCTGCGATTTTCACGTTCGAGAATATCTCTCATAATAACAGTTGAGTAGATACCCTCAAGTAGCACCAGAGCCTTTTCCTGGTCCAGTCCAACATCAGCAATTCCCGGCATTCCGCCAAAACGCATGTAAGCATCGAAAACCTCTCGGAGTTCATAGTGTTCGCCGGTTTTATCAAATGCTTGCTTGCGTGTGCCACCTAACGCACTTTTTGTTTCTCTTATTTCAAAATCATGGAATGTTAAAAATTCAGAGAAAGACAATGGAAGCATCTTTATCTCTACGTATCTGCCTGATAAATAGGTAGCATATTCAGAGGAGAGCATATAAGCATTCGAACCAGTGACGTAAATATCGCAATTGAAGTCAACACGGAAAGAGTTGATTGCATCCTCCCAGTCAGGAACCCGTTGAACCTCATCGAAGAAAAGGTACATTCTTTTATCCGGCTGGATGTGTTGCTTGACGTATTCGTAGAAAGAATCGCCAGTCATGTTCTTAAAATTATGTGACTCAAAATTCATTTCAAGAATCTGGTCTTCTGTGATTCCGGTTTCTTTCAAGTGAAGAGTCATCAGTTTGAGCAGGCTGGACTTGCCACATCTACGAATTCCGGTTACAACCTTAACTGGCTCGGTATCTTGAAATGCTATAATCTTATTCAAGTATAAATCTCTTTTTTTGAGTTCGTGAGTATCTATCATTTGGCATTCCTCCTTGTGAAAAGAGTATAGCATAAACTCATAAAAAAATAAAGTTTATGCACTGAAGTGCAGAAACTATTAAAATCTGACAATTTTTGCATTTTTACAAGAAGAGAATTTCTGATTTAACACCGTTTACCTACTTTGTTCCATGCTCCACAATCATCTCAACATTCTCAAATACATCAACAAACACCTGCTTTGCTCTTTCTAAAAGCTGACGGCATATCTCTGGTTCCTCAAACAAGAAACTCACACGCAGTTCTACGCTTTTAACATTTGGGTACTTTTCTTTATATTGTCCTGAATCTATGTACCAGATATAGGTATTGAGTTTATCTTGCAACAGCAATAAATGTCGATTCATATCTGACCAGTCCATTCCGTCTGTAAGAAGAAGTAACAAGCTGGAGGTGTCTTGTTCATATGCCAAGCCATCAATGGTATCTGTTTTTTCAATATTAAATTTATCATCGTTATTCTCTAACTCCATATCATCACCTATTTCCTTTATTGTATCCTCCGTATGCATTGATGTCGCATCTTTCGAATACATTTTTGATTTCCTGCTCATTTCCAGCCTCTACCAATTGCTCAAAATCCTTCGGCAGCATCTTTCTCTTTGCCATAGTACCATTCTACTTTCCGAATTCAGAACTATATCAAAATAGCTTTCATCATTTTTACTTAATTATAGATTCAATTCCTTTTAAATCATCAATTTTTATAATAGGAATAACAGCTTTATCGTGATTATCAATTCCATTGAACAAACTTATTAGTTCGTAACCTATCAACCTCAATTCACGAGCAATCACATTGCTTTGTAAAATATCATAATTGATTTCTTCATGAATTTCCTTCCCATTTAAACAGTAGTTTTGTAATTCTTCCTGATACATCCGAACCAATAAAGTCAAATCTAACTGTTTCTCACATCCAATATCGGATAATATACGATTAATCCCCTTCGTAAACTGCTCCATGGACACCTCACCATCCAAATGAAACAGGAACCCCCGATCAATTAATGCATCAACCCATGCATCATAGAACTCATTAAATGCATCTTCTGTATTATTTTCCATTAATAATCGATACTCAGGCAGAACTGTGATGTCATATCTTGAATTAGTGATAATCTCATTAAAAAACTTATACAAATTTATGTCAGTTGTCTCTTCTTCATAAACAATGTCATAGCCATCATAATCACAGGCAATATCAAATAAATCTTTCCTTTTTTTCGTACCATGTAATAACTTTAGAAAACTCATGATCCATCCTCCGCTTAAACTAATATCTCTGCATTATTAATATCCACACAATCAGTAATCATTTCGGTCCACTTATTCAAAATCCATTCTTTGTTAATACAATGAGGATTTCCATCTAACATAGATTCTTCTGGAAATATGTATTCTAGTTATCCAGCGTTACAACCAGTTATACAATATAATGCCATACCAGCCGGATGGCTTTATCTGTCCGATCGGTTCCCGTTCTTCCGTTGGCATTAGTTCCTTGCATATATTGGCAAATGCCACCCCGCATCTGCCTAAATCATCCAAACTGCTGTAATTTTCAAACGGTTTGGTATTTTCTTTTTCTTCATCGGTAAAATAAGGAATATTATTATTTAAATATACATATGGTGCGCCGCTATATTCCCCAACCTGATTTAAGCTGATGGCCTCAGTTGTATCGTCTGTACTATTATTGGCACCGCAGCCGCTTATCCATATGCATATTAAAATTAATAATATCGTCTTTCGTTTTTTCTTTATAGTCATAATGCTGTTTCCTTATAAGCATTCTATTGCCATTTTGTATATTATTCCGCATCGGTTGATATCGTAATATACATTCCTTACAATCTCACCAAATCATTCACAACAGCATTAACAACAATCCCAACTATAAAGTACATCACTAAAATCCAGTTCCCCAAGTTTTTTGCTGTTAATAAAAAACGCACCGGCACCGGCATCGCCCCACAGAATTCGCCACTGATTCTTCCAGTAATCCGAATCAAGCTGGAACAGCAGGGTATCATAATAATTTCTCTTCATACTTCGTGGATCAGACTGTCTAAAATATGGATATCCAAACATCCGGTGTCCATATGTAGATTCGTGAATATCCGTATATTTTTTATCATATTCATCAAACATTTGATAAAATTTTAATCTGCTGTCCAACGCAATACCAAGCTCGTCTGCAATCTTATGCAGCAATCCATCACACCTTATATCACAGTCATTCATATATGCTTTTTCCATCCTGAAGGAAACTGCATATTCTCCCTTTACAGGGAAGCAAGCTCCGTTATATTGATTTCCATGTATATCTTCTTTTTCCATATCCCTGGTTGTCTTTATTCCCATAGAAAGCACATCCGCCTCGGTAATATTTTCATCTATTTTCTCATGGTACACAACCTGATAGGTATGATTTGGATAGCCACTTTCCTGCATGGACAGACCATAGTTTCTGTCATACCATATAAAAAATTGCAGCATTCCTGTCTTTGGCAGCATTTGATTGTCAGGAACCTCATTTAGATTTATCTGTGCCAGCAACATCAAGCTGCTTCCACCGGAAGTCGTCGGATACTTTCTTTTCCTGTCCCAATAGGGAACGCCTCCCAGCTTACTTTCAAAAAGTGTCGGCTTTCTATTTTCCTCTATCTGAATTTTAATGGAATCCTGACAGGTCCTCTTCTGCAACTCCTGTAATAATATTTTCACAGTTTTCTTGTCCGGCATTTGAACAGGCGTATGATAATCGTCCACTGACTCTTTTGGTTTCACATTCTTTTTATAACCAAGATATATCATAACAATTCCAGCAGCTAAAATTACGCCAAAGGAAAAGAACAGGGAAAGATACACATGAATCGGTTGGAATTTATCTGTAATCGCACCATATGTACAGCAAACAATCATTCCGCCTCCGAGCACGGACAAAATTATTCCTAAAATGTACAATATAATTTTCTTCATACGCTTTTACTTTCTTCCAATTCCAGCATGTACTTATCAAAGTCAGACATGAACAATCTGTCCTGAA
>OGEU01000237.1_pt1 | contig 61288 bp, 51 predicted proteins | sample 1570651 | NCBI WGS metagenome assembly OGEU01 (sample SAMEA2582129, study PRJEB24529) | metagenome | biome: Human gut stool | place: China | collected 2011 | reverse complement strand
TACCACAGGCTTATAGCCGCAGAGGAAACCACCAGCTGAGCTGGTGGTCATGATTTTTTATTTTGCTATGTGTGCCTCGACATTTTTCTTTGTTTGCTGCAAATTTGTTTCTAATCGCTTTAACTCCGTGATGGCTTGTTTTGCATCCTCTTCTGTCGTATCCTCAATCTTTTCATCTACCTTTTTTGACATCGACGTAAGTTTATCTTTCATCTTTGCGAAATCAGCATCTGCCTCAATGTGATTTTTCTGAATCATCGTCTCAATTTCCTTGTATAACGATAACACCTGGCTTTTCTTTGTCTGCACTTCTTTTTTGGTCTCCTCCGTAACAGAATCTGACTGACATCCCGTCACACTTACAACCATAAGCGAAAGACTCAAGAAAAGACTCACTAATTTTCTTTTCATATCATCCATCCTTTCCTATCACTGTTTTTCCCAGAAAGTACCTTCTCTGGTATCTTTTAACACAATCCCTTTTGCCAGCAATTCCTCGCGGATTGCATCAGCTTTTGCGAAATCTTTTGCTTTTTTTGCTTCTTTTCTCTCTTCTATTTTTTTCTCAACATAAGAAGCCAGTTCATCGTCCACATCTGCCTCTTTTTCTTCCCACGCTTTCTCTAGCTGCAAAGAAAGTACTTCATCCATGCTCTGCACTAACACACGTTTCGAAGCATCCGAAAGTTCAGCCTTTAACATATCATATAAAACAGTAATTGCCGAACTGGTGTTAATATCATGAGAAAGTGCCTCTGCAAATTTCATCTTCCATTCTTCGCACGCAGCCGTATCCACTTCTCCATCTGTTGATAGATTAGCAATTCTCTTTACTAACTTATCATACGCACTTACTACATTATCCAGTGCATCCCACGAAAATTCAAGCGGTTTGCGGTAATGTGACTGTAAACAGAAGAAACGGTATGCCATCGGATTATATCCTTTTTCCTCTAAAAGAGAAACTGTCAAAAATTCACCCTTTGACTTACTCATTTTCCCATTCTTCGTATTTAAATGATTGACATGGAACCAGTAATTACACCACTTATGACCGATGTAGGCTTCACTCTGAGCAATCTCATTTGTATGGTGAGGAAAAATGTTATCGACACCACCACAGTGAATATCCATATATTCTCCCAAATGTTTCATACTAATGCAGGAGCACTCAATATGCCATCCCGGATAACCAACACCCCAAGGGCTGTCCCACTTCAATTCCTGATTGTCAAACTTCGATTTGGTAAACCAAAGAACAAAATCTGTCTTATTTCTCTTATTTGTATCTTCTTCAACATCCTCGCGGACACCAACTTGCAAATCCTCTTCATTCTGAGAAGATAAAACATAATAATTATCCAATTTTGAGGTATCAAAGTACACATTCTCTCCTGCGATATAAGCATATCCTTTTTCCAAGAGCACCTCAATCATGTGAATAAATTCCGGAATACAGTTTGTCGCAGGTTCTACAACATCCGGACGTTTGATGCTCAACTTTTCACAGTCAGCCATGAATGCATCCGTGTAAAAGCGGGCGATATCCATAACTGTCTTATGCTCTCTTTTCGCTCCCTTTAGCATTTTATCTTCCCCGGTATCACCGTCACTTGTCAAATGTCCGACATCCGTAATATTCATGACGCGTTTTACATCGTAGCCAACATAACGCAGGTATTTTTCAAGTACATCTTCCATAATGTAACTGCGAAGATTTCCAATGTGTGCAAAATGGTACACCGTCGGTCCACAGGTATACATCGCAACTTTTCCTTCTTCGTTTGGCACAAACTCATCCACTGACTTTGTCAAAGTATTATATAAATACGTTTTGATATCCATCATTGCTCTTTGTCTCTCTTTCTAACTTTTTTGCTTTTCTTCCATTATAAAAAGCACCTGAACATTTTTCAAGTGCTTTTTATGAATCTTATCATTTTGCCAGTTTTTCAATGCCTTTAAACTTTTTAATGATATCGTCTACCGACAATTTATCGACAAGGAAATAATCCATGCCGTTTTTCTCTACCCGGTAAAAGTTAATTCCGTCATAAGGCAGGTAACGAACAGTTACATCACGGTTATTCTCGTGGTACACAATTGTGAGGACCGGCTTACTGCTCTTTGGTTTTACTTTATTATCCGCTTTTCCGGAATACTCAAGCAGATAAGCAAGTGAATACGGCGATAAGAAGTCTCTCTCGTCATCATCTGAAATCTTCTTGCCATTTAATGTCCAGATATTCTTCACACTGCTATCCGTTGCATTATTAACTGCAGTTCCGCTTTCGGTTGTCGCAGCAGTCGGTGTTGCAGTTGTCTTTGAAGTATCCTTTTTCACGGTTTTACGTGTTACAGAAAGTGTTGTATTGCCGTATGTGACATCATATCCTTTTATGCTTGTCGCAAGTACAGAATACACACAGTGGTCCATATTGGTATAGGCATCAAGTTTTGTAATCTTTTCAATCGTGTCCGAACTCATCGTATACACATTCCGGCTTCCTTTTTCACAGACGTAATACGAATCTTTTGTCTTTTTCCCAATCAAAAGATTTAACGACTTATACATTCTTTTGTTCTCCGGAATGATATAGGAAGCATCCGAAGAAGATGAGGACGAAGACGAATCGGACACCATAGCATTTGGTGTTGCCGTAGCTGTCGGTGTATAACCATCCTTTGGCTGGTAGAAATCTACCGTAATCGCAGAAGTTGGCGAATCCAGTCCGTATTTCTTAAGGTTCTTGCAGTCATACTCCACCATTTTCTCATATTTCAGAACCGTAAAATAACCAAGCACTGAACTCCACTCCGACTGACTGGTTGCCAGTGGTTTCGCATACGGTGCCGTAATATTCCAGTTCGAGTAAAAATCAACTTTTTCTGCATCCGTCACCTTTTTCGCTGCAAAATCATTGCCTTTTTTATTCATTACAGAAAATGCAGTCAAATAATCGTCATCAATTTCAGGCAGTGTATCCATCTTGATGAAACTAATCTCATCTACGTTAAATGCCGTAATCATCGCGGTATTCAAGCAGTAAATTTCATCATGTCCTGAACATTTTGCGTAGTAGCCCATATCTGATTTTGGCACCTCACTTCCAATCTGATACTGATAGGAAGTGCCGTCTTTTGTCTCAATCGCAATTGTAAATGCCGGTGTTTTCAAACCATAGTCAGAAAGATTTCCGGATTTAGCTGAAAACTTCTGTGTTGCTTTCACAGGATTTACATTTTTTACCATAGAAGATATCGTCTCATCCGATACCGGAGCACTTTCTTTTCCGTCTATCTTCCATGTACCCTTTTTCTTCTGGGAAAGTTTCCACGCCTGTTTACCTTTCTTTGTCAAGGTAATCGAAGAAATGTTATCAGACGAAATGGTATCCAATGTAATTTTGGCATTGTCCGAACCGGAATCCGTTGAGTTCGATTCACTTGTCGAACTGCTGTCTGCATCTTTGTCTGATGATTTACCACGTGGAATCACAAAATAAAGGACCAAACAAATAATCAGTACCACCACAAGGGCAATCATCGTAATGGCATTCTTTTTCTTACTTGACATTATTTTTTCCTCCTTCGGTTCCAAATCAGGAATCCGCAAAGCAGCAGGGCAAGTGGAAGAACTACAACAAGCAAAGCTGTCCAGAAGGTAATATCACCGGAGTTTAACTGTACTGTCTCTTCTAAGAGGGAGCGATCCGGAATATTTAATACTTTAATCTCATCTCCGCCATCACCGACAAGCCACTTCAGGGCGTTTACTAAAATTGCACGGTTATTGTACTGCTCTGCCATCTGGGTACCGATAATACTTGTTGTTGAGCCATAACTGCTGTTTGGCACATCCATAAAGGCAACGGAACCAATCGCAAAAATCTTCGTTGCATGGCCTTCACCCTTTGTATTTTCCGCATATTTATCTTCTGCGGTCATCGCTACACTAAAAGGTCCTGCCTGGTCACTGTCTTTTTTCTCCAAATCCTGTGTATCTTCTTTATCACTGATTTTACGTGCATAGGATTTATCCGATGTCGTCAAAACCGATTGAACAGTCAATGTGCTTCGCACTTTCTTATCTGCCGTCATTCCTTTACTGTACCAGGAAAGAACGTCTTTTGTGCTCAAATCCGATGTCAAATCACTGTCTTTACTTACCTGCGGTGTCAAAAGCATATAGGCACTGCTTCCATAAGAAGCAAAGTAATTATCCGGATCAAGTACATAACCGGACTGGACATTAATGCCATAATCTTTTAACAGCTTATTGTAGTACGGTGTATCCACTGTATAATTCAGCAAAAAGATTGCCTTTCCGCCATTTTTCAAGTAAGTACTCAGATACTTATACTCGTTTTCTGTAATATCGGCAGCAGGACTGTACAAAATAAGCAAGCTGCAGTCATCCGGCACTTTTGTATTTTTCGTCAAATCAAAGTCTTCCTTCTCCAATCCGTTTTTCGAGAGAAGTTCTGTAAAGTCATCATTTAAGGACTGCATGCTGTGACCGCCGCCCACGTAAACTTTCTTTGTATTTTTTAATGTTACTTTCTGAATTGCCGACGTAACTGCCGACTCTAACTTCAAGGATTTTGGAACCTGCTCCATAGAACCGGAAGAAGTGTCATACGTCATTTCAATCATATCACTCTGAAATGACAAATACTGTGATTTTCCGTTTTTGTTATTCACCACAATCATGTCATTATCCTGCACACTCTCGCTTGTGTATTTTTTCGCAAAGTTCGGATAAAGAACCGGGTTCTTCTTCTCAACCTTCACCGTTCCCAAACCATCGTAAAGTTTAATGATATTCTCGACATTAATCGTCTTTGTATAAGAACTCGTCTGTGCCTCATGTCCATCTTCCACCAAATAATAAATGGTAATGTCATCCTTTAATCCTTTGACATACGAAATCGTATCGGATGACAGGGAATACAAATAATCCGAGTTCATATCTTTTGACCAGTTCATTCTGGCAATTACAACATTAACAAGCACTACTACGGCAAGCACAATTACCATCGTAATTGTCTGAAAACTCCCCATCTTAAATTTACGGCTTGCAAATTTTTTCTTTTCATTTTTATTCCTGCTCATGATATCCTCCTTTTCCACACATCCTAATTATAGCGTTGTTTCTTAATTCTCTGAATCGTAAAGAATACAAACAGAAAACTAACACTCACATAATATAACATCGCGCTCACATCCAAAATACCATATGTGAAGTTTGTGTACCGGTCCGTAAATGAAATCGCACTTAACACGTTGTACAGCAAACCATCAAAATGGGATGAGAAAAAGAAATACAAAACAAACAAGACAATTTCAGCCACAAGTCCAACAAGCGCTGAAACCCATTTGTTATGAATCCAAAAATTCAAGGCAAATGCCAGCAAAACAATTAAAGCTGCGAAGAAACATATCATAAAAATTTTACTGGATGGAAGCATATTTGCAAGACTTGTCATGAGCATCGTGAAAATATTGATAACACCAATAGCAACGGCTGCAATCACCTGACTCTCCGTCAAAGAAGAAACAAACACACCAATAGCAATGTAAGCACATCCCATCAAAAAGAAGCCAAGCGTGCTGCCATAAGCAACCGCATAATTTACCGTGTAAGAAGTACTTCCCTCTTCTGCTACGCTGCGCACTAAATTCTGTAAAATAATCGGATAAAGTGACACAATCAAAAGACCAATTGCAAATAATGTAACTAACGCTAAATATTTTCCAAGTACGACTTTATTAATCGAAATTGGTGACGTATATAACAACTGGTCCGTTTTCTGATGTTTCTCGTCCGCCATACTTTTCATCGTAAGCACCGGAATCAGGAGCAGAATAAAGAAAATCTCAATGGCTCCATAAACGGTAGAAAAGTTCAGCGAACCACCGGACAAATTATACAGGAAGAAAAACAATCCGGTCAGCACCAAGAAAAACGCCAGAAACACCCACGCAATGGCAGATGTAAAATAGGACTTTAATTCCTTTTTATAAATCGCTCTCATCTTATTTTCCCTCCTTTTTTCTTCTGCGGCTGTTTCGCTCCGCCATCTGACGGCTGCCATTTCCGGTCAGGCGAATGAAGGTTTCCTCAAGAGAAGGCTCCTTCGTATGCATTTCCAAAATAGCACATTTATTCTCAGCCAGCGCATAAAAGACCGTCTCACGGATATCTGAATCCGCCTCGGAAATAACTATGGCTTTACAGATTTCATCGTCTTCAGAATCGGTCACTTTATATTCTGTAATATGTTCAATGCCCGATAAAATGCTGCGGACTAATTCTTTATTTCCCTTAATCTCCATCGTCAGTTCATGCGTCTGCTCAATGTGCGCGGAAATGTTTTCCGGTTTATCTTTGACAATCATCTTACCTTCATTGATAATGATAATTTCATTACATACCGCACTGACTTCCTGCATGATATGGGAACTTAACAAAATCGTATGCTTCTCGCTCAAGTCACGAATCAAATCGCGGATTTCCAAAATCTGTTTTGGGTCAAGTCCAACCGTCGGTTCATCAAAAATAAGGATTTCCGGGTCGCCAACCATCGCGCCGGCAATTCCCACACGCTGTTTGTAACCTTTGGATAAGTTTTTAATCAGACGCTCCGATACATCCGTAATTTTCGCACGGCGCATGACTTTAGAAATCATAGCATCCTTCTTATCTCTTTTTACTTTCTTTATATCACAGACAAAACTTAAGTACTCTCTAACAAGCATATCCGGATAAAGCGGCGGCATCTCCGGAAGATATCCGATTTTTTTCTTGGCTTTCTCCGGCTCATCAAATATGTCTACACCATCTATCTCAATCGTGCCCTCTGTCGCAGAGATGTAACCGGTAATCATGTTCATTGTTGTTGATTTTCCGGCACCATTTGGTCCTAAGAAGCCAACAATCTGTCCTTTTTCAACGGTAAAAGTCAGGTCATCCACTACATTTCGATTACCATAACGCTTTACCAGATGTTCTACTTTAATCAACGTTTGAACCTCCTTTATGTTCATTCACCATAAGGGCTCACTTTATCAAACCCATACCCACATACTATACAATGTAAATGTTACGAAATTATGAACAATTGACACTTCCATAAAAAAGGAGTAGAATACACGAGAGTGAAAAGATGCAAAGGAGAATGAGAAAATGAGTTTCCATTATAGAAAAGAAGTGATCTCTCCGGAAGTGCTTCAGGAATTGTACTCCCTGACACCGGAGCAGAAAGCACAAAAAGAAATTCGCGATGCACAAATCCGCGCAATTATTACAGGTGAATCGGACAAATTTTTGTTGATTATCGGGCCATGTTCTGCTGACCATGAAGATTCTGTCTGTGAATATATTACCCGCCTTGCAAAAATGCAGGAAAAAGTAGAAGAAAAAATTCTGATTGTTCCACGAATTTATACAAACAAACCAAGAACTACCGGCGAGGGTTACAAAGGAATCGTTCACCAGCCTGATCCGGAAAAAGCACCTGACTTTATGGAGGGCTTGATTGCCATGAGAAAGATGCACCTTCGTGCGATTTCCGAAACCGGCCTTTTCTCTGCGGATGAAATGCTCTATCCGGAAAACTGGCCATACATCAGCGATATCTTATCTTATGTAGCCGTTGGTGCCCGCTCTGTGGAAGACCAGCAGCACCGTATGACCGTCAGCGGCATGGATGTTCCGGCAGGTATGAAAAATCCAACCAGTGGTGATTTTTCCGTTATGTTAAATTCCTGTATTGCGGCCCAGTCCTCACATACTTTCCTGTATCGTGGACACGAGGTAACAACAGACGGAAATCCATTGGCACACACTATTCTTCGCGGTGCCGTAAACAAACATGGACAGAATATTCCAAACTATCACTATGAAGATTTGGAACGTCTGCATGAGAAATATTCACTTCTCAACCTGCACAACCCGGCATGTATTGTTGATGCCAACCATTCCAATTCCGGCAAAAAACACTATGAGCAGCCTAGAATCGTGGATGAAGTGCTGCACAGCCGTTTGGTAAATCCTGCTATCGCCGAATTAGTTAAGGGTGTTATGGTAGAAAGTTATCTGCTTCCGGGCAGCCAGAAAGTCAATGAGCACGAATACGGAAAATCCATCACAGACCCTTGTCTTGGATGGGATGAAACCGAGCGCTTAATTGATAAAATTGCAAGCCACTTATAAGATTTTCTTCATCAGCGGCAAATTCCATTTAACTTCAATCAGACAGGCAGTTAAAAAAGTAAAAATCATAAGAACAATTGTGATTTTTCCTAACTTTGGCTGCCTGTTTTCTGTTGTCGCATAAAACAAGAAAAGATATAACGGCGCCAGTAAAAAGACCTGTGGAATCAGACTGGCAAAGTAGACAATGATGCCAAATGCACTTTTGGCATATAAAAAAAAGACAAATAAAAAACCGTTTCTTATTCCGGTATAAACGACAAATATCTTCTGACTCACCGGTCCTGCCGGACTTATTGCTAAAAGCCATATTAAGGCAAAATACTTTCCATGATTCCACAAAGAACGAAACCATTCCGTGAAAAGCGCAGTTTCTTTTGTCCATGTCTTTGTATTATTTTCTAAAGTTGCCTGTAAAATTTCACGAAATGAATTTTGAAAACAGTAATAAAAAACAGCCCCACACAAAAAGCCGATTAGAAAACAGAGACTTATCTTTTGCAGAAATTCTCTATTTAACAATCGGCTGTGATTTGTTCGATGATGTTTATACATATGTCCACTCCTCTCAGGCAGTGCCTTTTACAAGGTATGTGGACAAAGCCTGTATTATTCCTGATTCTTATGTTTTAACATCTGATATGCCATAATACCGGCAATAGTTTTTCCATCTGTAATCCGGCCACCAAAAATCATCGCATTTAATTCTTCCAGCGAATAGCGTTCAATCTGAACAAATTCATTTTCATCCAAATGCTGCTTCGATGGAATTAACTTTTCCGTATAGTAAATCGCAATTTTTTCACTTGTATAGGCAGCAGCTGAGTGATAATCCACCAAATGATGAATCTCATCCGAACGATACCCGATTTCCTCTTCTAACTCTCTCGCTGCACAGACAAGAAAATCTTCCTCCAAAGAATCTCTTCCTCCTGCCGGGATTTCTAACAGCAAATCGTCAATTGCACCGCGGTACTGTCGTACTAAAATAATCTTTCCATCCTCATCTACCGGAATAATGGCGGAAGCCCCTTTGTGCTCCAACACATCCCAGTAAGCTGTATTGCCATTTGGCACTTTGAGTTCGTAAGTATAAAAATCCAGAATATGTCCATGATGTTCCAGTTTTTTACCCATAATTTGAAACTTTTCCATTATGATTCACCACCTGCCAATATTCCTTAATTTTTAAAACTATGAATTGGTGCCGGAATTCGGCCGGTTCTGGTTACAAAATCATCGCATCCAAACGGATTTACCGGCATAATCGGTGCATATCCTAAAAGTCCGCCAAATTCTGCCTGGTCACCAACATCTTTACCCTGTACCGGAATCAGACGAACAGCTGTCGTCTTCTGATTTACCATACCAATCGCCATCTCATCCGCAATGATACCGGCAATCGTTGTTTCCTTCGTATCTCCCGGAATTGCAATCATATCCAGACCAACGGAGCAGACACACGTCATTGCTTCGAGTTTTTCAAGTGTCAATGCACCCTCGGTTACAGCATCAATCATTCCCTGATCCTCGCTGACCGGAATGAAAGCACCACTTAAACCGCCGACATAAGATGATGCCATAACGCCGCCCTTTTTCACTTGGTCGTTAAGCATTGCAAGCGCTGCTGTTGTACCTGGTGCTCCGGCACGCTCTAATCCAAGGGATTCAAAAATCTCTGCAATACTGTCTCCAACTGCCGGTGTCGGTGCTAACGACAAATCAATAATACCAAATGGAACACCCAGACGTTTGGACGCTTCATGGGCTACTAACTGTCCAACACGTGTAATCTTAAATGCTGTCTTTTTAATTGTCTCACAAACGGTACTAAAATCTTTTCCTTTTACTTTATCCAGCGCCGTTTTTACAACACCGGGTCCGCTGACACCAACATTAATTACGGCATCCCCTTCTGTTACGCCATGGAATGCGCCCGCCATAAACGGATTATCATCCGGCGCATTACAAAAGACAACCAACTTAGCACAGCCGATGGAATCATTATCTTTTGTGAGTACCGCTGTCTCTTTCACAACTTTACCCATCAAAAGAATCGCATCCATATCAAGTCCTGTCTTTGTAGAACCGACATTTACTGAGCTACAGATATATTCTGTTGTTGCAAGTGCTTTTGGAATCGATAAAATCAGGTTTTTATCTGCCTGCGTCATCTTTTTCGATACCAGTGCCGTATAGCCGCCGATAAAGTTTACGCCTACTGTTTTTGCTGCACGGTCAAGTGTCTGTGCAATCTTAACAAAATCATCCGGTGTCTTGCACGCGGAGCCGCCAATCAAAGCAATTGGTGTAACGGAAATTCGTTTGTTTACAATCGGAATTCCAAATTCTTTGCCAATTTCTTCTCCGGTTGCAACCAGATCTTTTGCCATCGTCGTAATCTTTTTATATACGTTGTCACAAAGTTTTGTTAAATCCGAATCAATACAATCCAAAAGGCTGATACCAAGAGTAATCGTACGCACATCCAGATTTTCTTTATCAATCATTTTATTTGTTTCAATGACTTCATTTATATTTATCATAGTTAAGCCTCCGTAATCTAATCCTTATAAGCGATGCATCTTGTCAAAAATCTCTTCCCTCTGTACACGGATTACGCAGCCGATTTCTTCGCCCAAATTTTCCAACTCTTCGGAAGCATCCACGAAGGATTTTGTAAGCTTTGCAAAGTCAACAATCATCATCATATTAAAATATCCATCTACAATTGTCTGAGAAATATCTAAAATATTGATGTCGTTTTCTGCTAAGTAAGTACATACTTTTGCAATAATGCCTACGCTGTCCTTTCCTACTACGGTAATTATTGTCTTTTTCATTTCTTCCTCCATTCTGAAATAGTTTTCTATTTCATAATTATTGTATCGTCAACAGTTTTGTCGGCGCCATACGGTCTGCCACTAACAACTCTGTATCCATCTTTTTCCAAACTGGGTTTTGTTCCAATTCATAACTTACGGTCTGATAGGCAAGTTCCGGAAAATTATTTTCCTTGCTCAAATGACCCAGTAAAATATGCTGCAAACCGGGATGCAGCACTTTTTCAATCAGTCTTGCCGAGGCATCGTTGCTCAAATGCCCCTTTTCACCGAGAATCCTCATTTTAAGTGAGTACGGATAACTGCCAACCTGCAACAGGTTAATATCATGGTTTGCCTCTAAAAGCAGGGAATCGCAGTCTTTCAAATGGTCTACGATTTCATTGGAAAAGCAGCCCATATCGGTTGCAACTCCGATTTTTTTCGATTCTGACTGCACCGTATAACAAACGGGATTTGCCGCATCGTGGGAAATTCTAACCGGCATAATCTCCATATCTTCAATCGAAACCGCCTTTTCCGGCACAACCGCATGGAACAAATCTTCGGAAACACCTTTCATATCACCTTTTTCCCATATTGCCTCAATCGTTTCCTTCGTAGCATAAACAGGAATCTGGTACTTGCGCAGTACCGGTCCTAAACCACAAATATGATCGGTATGCTCATGTGTAATAAAAATGGCATGAAGGTTTTCTATCGGAAAATTTTCCTCCATTAAGCCCTCCCGAATCCGTTTCATGCTAATCCCTGCATCAATTAAAATCCGGGCTTCTTCGCCACCGACATAAATACAATTGCCACTGCTTCCACTGGCAATACTATATAACTGCATGTGTTTCCACCTCAATTTATCTCATTTTATATTACATCTGAGAACTTATCTTCTCACTGTCAATTGTAATCCGGTCACGTCCATTCTTTTTGGAATGATACATCGCCCAGTCTGCTCTTGTCAATAGTTCTCCCGGATTAGCACAAGTCTGCGGATAACTTGCCACACCAACGCTGGCACGAACTGAAATATGTTTTCCTTCGTAAACAACTTCCTCACTCCGAATCTGATTATGAATGTCCTCAACGATATGATACGTTTCATCCAAATCTTTTTCAAAGAATGCTACAACAAATTCCTCACCGCCATAGCGTCCGGCAATACCGCCATGCTTGAGTGCTCCACGATTTAGTAACGAAGCCACATAACGAATCACTTCGTCACCGCACTGATGTCCATAGGTGTCATTCACCATTTTAAATTTATCAATATCAAAAAGTGCAAGTGAAACCGGCACTTTTTTCGTCATAGCTTCCGCCAAATACTTTCTTAACAGCTCCGTCAAGTGTCTGCGGTTATAAATTCTTGTCAAACCATCTCGGATTGCCATATCATTCATCTTTGCATACAATCGTGCGTTTGCGACACCAAGACTTAACTGACTCGCCATATTCTCATAAAAGGCACGGCTATCCATAAAAGCATTTTCTTTATTTTTACCAACAAATAACGTACCAAATCTTTCCTCCTGGTTTCGAATAGGCAGGCATACAACAGAAGGCAGCTCTTGATTTTTATTAAGTTTGCTAAATAACTGAACCGAATCTTCTGTGTCATTTTGTATGTATGTCTGCGTCATACGCTGTATTTCAGACATATCTGTCTGCTCAATAGAAGCAATCAGATTTTTCTTAAATTCTTCCCCCAGCACACATGACACTGCATATGTCTGATGACCGTTGTCAGTGCCAGGGACAAATAGTTCTTCAAATTTCTCAAGAATAATCACAACAACATCCAAATCCAATCGCACCTGCATCATATCTGCAATTTTTTGCAGCATGGTGTTAATCTCCTTTGAGGCAATAATAATGGAAGCAAGTTCATTCTGTACCGACATTTCATCATGCGAACGGTTAATCTTTTTATTTGCAAGCTGTAATTCGATTTTTTGAACTCCTAATTTTTCATTCACCCGGTTGATTTTTTCCTGCTGTTCTTTCATCTTATCATTAACTTCATTTAAATCTTCCAGTGCACGGTTCTGGCGGAAAATATCTTTTTCAAAACAATCCCACATGTAAAACATCATTTCACTGACTACCACAATTAAAACAAGCACAACCGATACCGTCACAAGTTCACGGCTAGCAATTCCAACCGTAACACGGCTTAAGTTATCTTGTGCTAACACAACAAGCATAACAAAAGATATAATACCATACAGACAGATATAAGTCACGTAAATAATAACCCGATGAGCCTTTTTCCCAAGAGCAACACTGTAAAAAAGCTCAAAGAAATAAATCAGAAACAGTATCAGGAAAATAATCCCCTCTAATTTTGTCTCTGCCATATAATAATAAGCTAATCCAAGTGCCGGCCGCAAAAAGCAATACACTTTTTTCGTCTGAATTATCCGCTTGGAATGAACATATTTTTTCTGCATATGGTGATTATGTACTAATTCTGTCACAATACACAACAAAGCGTATACAAAAAGAATCACATACCGGATAGTTACTACCTGATTCCCTGCAAAATAAAAACTAATACAGTAAATCAAAAGCATAACATCCAAAAAAATGTGATAAAACACAACTTGTTTTTGTTTCCAGAATTCTTTAATTTTTTCTTCCATGCCAAGTCTCCCTTAAGACTCCCAGAACAATTCAATCCTATCACCATCATGAACAGGCTCTGTGAAATCTTTGTCTTCACCATTAATTCGAGTTACTAAACGCATTCCTCCCGCTTTTGTCATATCAAACGGATATACATCAAACACATCGACAAAAATCGGATTTTTCTTATGTGGCATTTCGACCACATCACCATTTATCGTAACAAATACAGGTCCCGTCACTTCTTCTACCGGTGTAGAAATCGTTTTCTCCTGCCGTAACTGCTTTGCACCCGGAATCACTTCTCCGTCCGCTCCTAATTTTGCCGTATCGAACGGGACATCGCTCATCCAATCCGGCATCGGTTTTAACGGTGCCAACAATGGATCATCATCCATCTGCTCCTGCATCGTTTCTTCTCTTGTTTTTTCCGGCTCTTCCGGCTTAATAACCGGTCTTTTTGTAATTACATCACCGTCAACAATTTTTGCTGATGCGCCAGCCTCTCTTCCATTCAAAAGAACCAAAGTTTCAACATCCATACCGGCAAACTCTAACAATCTCTTAACGGAATAATAATCATAGGTACAGATTTCGTCTCCGTTTTTGACTTCGTAAAACGAGGATACCACCTCACCATTTGCCTCAACTAACTTTGGACATAACAGTTTTCTTCCAAATAAAGTCACGGTAATTTCCGCATTGCACTCCGGAATCTCTTTGATTAACAATTTTCCAGTACTTCCCTTTGTGGAAGGCCGAATCTGTATCGTATCATTTTCCTCTACTTTATCATTCAAGCTGACTAGTGTGCCATTTTTCTTGATCTCAGCCACCTCGCCAACTCTTCCCTTCTTTTCCCGGGTTTCACCATTTACCGTATAATGAATACTGTCTCCGCGAATCGGGAACAAATTATCTTTGGAAAAACCATAGCTGACACAGGCATCTAACACCGATACCTTGCCATTATCATATAATTTCACACGCTGCTCATTTACCATTACATGGATAAAGTTATTTTTCTGCTCATAATAAGTCATGCAAATACCAAGCGGTGTCACTAATGTGGAATCTTTGCGGATTCCCTCCTGCTCAAACTGAACCTGTGAAAGTACCTCTGCACCACGTATTGCCACACGCTCATTTGGCAATCCCAGATAATGTGCGAGACTCTCGGTAAATCCCTCGTGCTTACCGCCTCCACCGACAACAAATACCGCACTAACACACTGACCGCCATTCAATTCCAAAATACGATCGGCAATGTTTTTGGTAATATTTTTCACAGCGTCTTCAGATATCTGTGCAATATCCTCTTTTGTTACCTGAATTTTGCTTCCAAATATGTCCTTAAAAGAAACACTCTTCTTACGCTCACAGGCTCTTTTTATGTACTCTGCAGTCTCAAAGTCTGTCAAATACTTCTTAGCAATCGCCTCTGTCACTTCATCGCCGGCAAGCGGAATCATGCCAAATGCAATAATACTTCCATCTTTTACAATCGAAATATCACTTGTTCCGGCTCCGACATCCACAAGCGCAATGTTCAAAAGGCGGAATTTTTCCGGAATTGCCATGTTAATCGCAGCAATTGGCTCAAGCGTCAGACTTGCCACATGCAATCCTGCAAGCTCAACAGCCGAATACAAGCCATCCACAACCTCTTCCGGCAAAAAAGTTGCAATCAACTCTACCTCGATGTAATTTGCCATATGCATCTCAATCATTTCCATCGGGTAGCCATTCAAATAATATTTTACAATCGAATAGCCGACACAGAAAAACTTCTTTCCACTGTCGGTCTGCTCTTTTCTTATTTCATCATAAGCCTGTTCCACACCCATCATATCCAGAGAACGAATATGGTCTTCCGTCACCTTTGTCTCTGAATTAAACTGATAGCGGGCTTTGACGCGCTTTGTCTTTAACACTCTTCCGGCAGCCGCAATGCTGACGTCCGATAAAGGTTCTCTCACACGCTTTTCCAAACGCTCTTTGACTTTATAAATCGTATCTGCTACGGTCGGTATATCGTGAATCTGTCCATCAATCACGGCACGCGTCGTATGCTCAATGGATTCCTGAGCAACCACAACAAAACGGTCTGTACCAATCCGGTAGCCAACCGTTCCCACAATGCTTCTCGTTCCGATATCCAATCCAAATACAAGCTTATTGTCTTCTGCGTTCATCATTTTCACCTTGTTCCCTCATCAAAGATTCTACATATCCATTATTCTATCACAAATTTGTCTTTCTGACTAGTAATTCTTCGATTCTTTCTTGCAGTTTTTGCAGGTTTCCATTATTCACAAGCAGTGCATCACATCGTTTTTCCCATTCTTTATCCGATAATTGCACTCTCATAATGGATTCTGTCTTTTCGCGGGAGTATCCTCTCGATTCCATAAGTCTCTGAATCCTTAGTTCTTTGTCTGTCACAACCGCCCAGATTATATCGCAGAGCGTGTCACATCCGGTTTCAAATAAAATTGCCGTTTCTAAACAGACAACCGGCTCATCCTTCCATTCATTTAATTGTTTACAAATCTGTTCTTTCACAAAGGGATGTACAATGGCATTTAGCCGCTCTCTGCCGTTGTCATCCTGGTAGATTTTATCCGCAAGCAAAGGACGCAGAATCTGTCCATCCTCTCCTGTGATGTCAACACCAAATGTATCGCAAATCTTTTGATAAGGCTCCGTCCCCGGTTTCAGTGCTTCATGACCGAGGGCATCCGCCTCAATAATCTTTGCCCCGTATTTTTCTTCCAGTAGATTTAACACCGTTGATTTACCACAGCCTACGCCGCCAGTAATACCAATTACCATTTTCTTTCTCCTTGGTTTTATTTTGCCTCATACCAATTTATTCCCTGCTTCACCTCTGCAATCAAAGGCACTGCCAAATCGCAGGCATGAACCATTTCTGTTTCCAAAATCTGTTTTACTTCATCAATTTCATCCTTGTGTGTCTCAATCAAAAGTTCATCGTGAATCTGCAAAATCAGACGGGATTTGTAATTGCCTTCTTTTAATTTCTTGTGCACACGTATCATCGCAATTTTAATAATATCCGCCGCCGTTCCCTGTATCGGAGAATTCATCGCAATGCGTTCACCAAACTGGCGCTGCATAAAGTTTTTCGACGCAAATTCCGGAATTGGGCGGATTCTTCCAAACAAAGATGTCACATAGCCTTTTTGTTTGCCCTGCTCCACCAGTTCGTCCATAAACCGTTTCACATCCGGATACGTTTCAAAATAATCCTCAATATATTTTTCAGCCTGTTTTTTTGAAATATTCAAATCGCGTGACAAACCAAATCCACTGATTCCGTATACAATTCCAAAATTAACTGCTTTTGCATTCCGCCTTTGCAGTTCTGTCACCTCTTCATAAGGCGTATGAAAGACAAGTGCTGCCGTCGTTCGATGAATATCAGCATTTTCCCGGTAAGCTTCAATCAAAGTTTCATCCTCTGACATATGTGCCAGCACTCTTAATTCAATCTGTGAGTAATCGGCATCCAAGAAAACGTATCCGTCCTGTGGGACAAAAACTTTTCGGATTTGTCTGCCAAGTTCCATACGAATCGGAATGTTTTGCAAATTCGGCTCAGTACTGCTCAAACGTCCGGTTGCCGTCACATTCTGATTAAATGTTGTGTGGATTCTGCCATCCTTTTCATCGATATCGCTCTCCAGTCCATCTGCATAGGTAGATTTTAACTTCGTGAGCTGGCGGTACTCCAGAATCATCTCCACAATCGGATCCTCAAAACGGAGTTTTTCAAGAACTTCTGCTGAAGTTGAATATCCTGTTTTTGTTTTCTTTCCATAAGGCATATGCATTTTTTCAAACAAAATTACACCTAACTGTTTCGGTGAATTGATGTTAAATGATTCCCCGGCACGCTCATAAATATCCGCTTCCAGTTCAGAAATGCGCTCACCAAGTTTTGCACCATATTCATGCAATGCCTCTTTTTCCACTAAAATCCCCACCTTTTCCATGTCATAAAGGGTAAATAAGAGCGGCATTTCAATCTGTTCAAACAATGACTGCATTTTTTGTTTTTTCAATTCTTTGGAAAGATTCGGATATGCAAGCACATTTACCAGTGCACAGTAGCTAAAGTAACGTACTGCCTCGTCTTCTTTCTCTAAAAAGGCAGTTTCTTCCGGCTGTTTACCAAAAAACTGTTCATATGGGTGCATCAAAACAGATGCATAGTTTTCTGCAATCTCTTCTTCTCCAAACTTTTTCTGAACCGGACTTAGCAGATACGCAGCCAGATTCGTATCATACGAGTTTTCCGGTTTTGCATCCGGGAAGAAATCTAACTGGTTCTTTAAATCATTGGCAACCAATATATGTGTTTTCAAAAGATTACTGATTTCACTTGTAATATCGTATTCGGATAAATCATCGCCCACTTTGCAAAAAGCAATCTTTTCTTTGGAAAAAGCAACCGCCATACCTAAAAGTCTTCCATCTGCCTCCGTCATAAATAACGTCATCTGTCCGCTGGCACTCGTTGTTACTGCAGCATCCTTTCGAAAAACGGTCTTGACCGCTACCGGCTCTTTCTTTTCAATTGTCTGCACAAAAGAGAGCCAGTCTTTTTTTGTCTCAATTACCTGAAAATATTTTTCCAGTTTTTTATCTCTGCCGGTATCCTCCGAAAATCGCTTTAAAAGGGATTTCAAATCCAAAGACTGAATCATCTGGTATGCTTTTTCGTTAAACATATCCTCAAACGTACACTCCGAAAGCACCACTCCCAATTTGCAGTTTGTCCTTATAGTCGCTAAATCTTTACTCATTTTTGCCATGTCCACATGGTTCTTCAACGCCTCTTTCGCACGATTTGGTGTTACTTCTTCTACATGCTCAATCGCATTTTCAACCGTACCAAACATCGTCAGAATTTTAACTGCTGTCTTCTCACCAATTCCCGGAACACCCGGGATATTATCTGAAGCATCTCCCATCAGCCCTTTGAGATCAATAATCTGAGATGGTGTAACACTGTATTTTTCAATTACCTGCGCTGTATGATAATCTTCGACAACCGTCTTTCCACGACTCGTTTTCGGAATGCGGACCAAAATAGTATCCGTCGCTAACTGTAGCAAATCGCGGTCACCGGATACAATCGAAACAAGATATCCTTCCTGCTCCGCTTTTTTCGCCATCGTTCCTAAAATGTCATCCGCCTCAATGCCTTCTTCCGCATAAATACGGATATTCATCACTTGAAGAAGATTTCGGATTACCGGCACCTGTTCACTCAATTCAGCCGGCATCGGTTTTCTTTTCCCTTTGTATTCTTCGTACATTTTATGGCGGAAAGTCGGTGCTTTTTCATCAAACGCTACTAACAAATGCGATGGCTCTTCTTCGTCCAATATTTTAAACAAAATATTTAAAAATCCGTAAATCGCATTTGTATGCAAGCCCTCGCGGTTTGTTAAATCCGGCACGCCATAAAAGGCACGGTTCAATATGCTGTTTCCATCAATCAGTACAAGTTTGTTTTCCAATTTTTTGACCTCTTTATTTTTTGATTTTTATTTTCCGTTTGCTTGTGTAACCACTCTCATAGCGTTTTCCTTTTTTGCTGTAATATGCTTTCACACGGATATAATACGTTCCTTTTTTCAGACCGCACGCTTCAAAACGGTTTCCGTTCAATATATATTTCTGTGTTTTTTTCGTAGCAAAGGAAGATGCCGTCGAAACTTCCATCTGGTACCCATGTACCATTTTCCCACTCGAATAAGTAATCGCAAACGATTTCTTGTTTTTCTTCAATTTCTGAATTTTCGGTGTCTGCGGCACAATTTTAAAGGAAATGGTTTTCTTTCCGGTAAAATTGCCCATGCCCTGTATAACAACCGATGCTTTTCCGATTTGAAGATTATTCCGGTACACCAATGTATAGTCTCTATTTTTCTCTAATTTTACTTTCCCCACCTTCAACGTCACATTTGGTTTCACCCATCTTCCGGTATAACTCTTTGTCTTTTTATAATGACAAGTTACCGAGCGAATCGAACGCTTCACAATGGTATAAGAAACTTTTTTCGTTCCCTTGTAATTACCGATTCCCTTAATCGTAATTGTTGCTTTTCCTAAATTTTTATTATTCTGATAAGATGCCTTGTAATCTTTTCCGGAATCAAGCACCTCTTTTCCATCCTTGACCGTTTCGTTACCTTTGATTGCCTTTCCCTCATAAGCATATTTCTTTTTCAAACGAATCATTTTCTTTGTCAGAGCTTTTTTCTTAACCGGAACTTTCACGCGGATAATCACCGTACGGTACATTGTTGCATTTTCCGGCACATATTTCGCACGATAACCGGAATTTCCATAAACCGGCACAATCGTACTATCTACCCAGCTAAATCTCTCCGGCAGACGAATTGAAGAAAGTTTTTTCTTGTTTGAATACACAAAACTTCCAAGTGTCACTTTCGGAATCTCCGGAATCAATTTGGGCACATAGGTCGTTGTCTGTCCTGCCAGATAACCGGAATATTTCTTTGCTTTCACCTGGCAAATTAAACGATATCCGATATCTTCTTTTGTCACTTTGTAGGTAAGCCCGGTTGCTCCTTTAATTGCTGCCGCTCCGTCAATGGTCGTGACATCATCTTCTTCTTTTGCATTTGTCGCAAATTTATGAATGGCATCCAACTCATACGTGCCATCGTCATCGCTGTCATCTTCTTCGTCATCATCGTCTTCCGCTTCCAAATCGTCTTCTTCGGCTCCGCCTGTCTCATCTAACACGGACTCAAAACTCTCTGCATCCTCTGCTTTTTTTACACGATACCACTGATAAGACAATTCACCCGGATCCACTGAATCCAGTGATGGTTTTGCGGTAAGCGTCTCATCAATTGCCGGTGTTCCGGTTATTTCCACACTTCCGGCAATTGCCATTTTGTCAGTCGTAAAGACCGCACTTTTTGCCACTGCCGATTCATTTCCTGCATCATCTGTCATAAAAGAATAAATTACATATTCCGTTTCCGCTGCAAGTCCATTAAATGAAAAATTAGAAGCTTTTGCACCATCTACTCTTCCATAACCAACAATCCCATAATGAGAAGTCACACGCGACAATATAAATTTTGTTGTCATGCCACCGCTTTCTTTCTCTGCCTCTTCGCCTAACGCCTTTGGCAGTACCACATAATAAAATTTACCCGGTTCATTTCCGGTAATCAATCCGGAAGAAGTCGTATCGGTATCACTGTCAAAACCGGAAACCGATGTAATCTGTGGTGCTGTAAAATCAGCTACAATTGTAATCGTTTTCTTTGTCGTATCAATCGCATTCTTTGTCGCATCTGCCTGTTTCGATGCTAAATAATAAGCAATCTCATTTTTTCCTTCTGTCAACGTCACAGACATCGTATCTGCCCAATTTGCATCCACTGAAGCCTGACTGCTGATTCGATAGCCTGCCGGTGCTTCTATCTCAACCTTATCGTCTGTCAATCCTGTCCTGTCTGCAATATTAATTGTATCTTTTTCCGTCTTTGCCACCGCATTCGTATGATAAGCACGAATTTCATAAGCCGGAGCATTTTTTGCCAGCTGATAAGAAATTTTCTGTTTCTCATCACTGCTCCTTTCATCCTTTAACACAAACTGCTGTTTTCCGGCAGTTTCCGATGAAATCGTAAGTGTAACTCCATCCGGCAAATCCTTTTCATCGGATACTGCGTAATGCACATCTCTGATAAATGTACGCTTCTGTCCATAATACTTCCACAAGCCGGAAAATGGTGTTACCGTAACAATTTCTTTTGGTTCAGCCGTAGGCTCTATCGTAGCTGCCCCTCCGGTCACACTTCCACCTGAAGTCACATTTGCATTAAATAATACAATTTCACTGTTTTTTTGTTCCTTCGCCTGCGTATTCACCGGGGTCATCCCCATAAATAATGCACATGCTAAAATCCATGCTAATCCTTTTTTTAACTTACGTTTTCTCATAAGTTCTCCCTTCTAATATAACTTAATTCATGATAAATTATATTTTACACGTAAATGTGTTGAAACACAATATAAAAAGAAAAGTTTGTGGGAATTGTTTGGGTTCCGTAATTTCGTAGAATAGCTTTGCGTCTCGTGGGCACTCTCGTTTAACAAACGCGTAAGGGTATGGTCTTGCAAAACACGCAAGCCTCATACCCACGTGTTTGTACCCACGAGTCACAAAGCTATTCTACGGAATTACTGGAATCCCAAATAAATTGTCATCAAACATTTCCCCCAGTTCACAAACATAATCGAACTTACTAACTTTTTTTCTAAAAAAAGTATTGACACATTAAAAAAAGGATGGTATAGTAAATATCGTTGTGAGCGGATGTGGCGGAATTGGCAGACGCACAAGACTCAAAATCTTGCGGTGGTGACATCGTGCGGGTTCAAGTCCCGCCATCCGCACTCACTAAAAAGCACTAAAAACTACGAAAAACGTTGTTTCTAGTGCTTTTTTATTTAACGAATTAGATTCTAAAATAATTTGCTTGTAGCAAATATTTAATGACAATTTATTGGGATTCCAGTAATTTAGAAAAAAGACATTGTGACTCGTGGGTTTGAGTACGTCGGTATGTGGCACTGGTAATTTCAGTGCCCATACCGCTACGCACTCAATGAGCGGGAGCGCCCACGAGTCGCAAAGTCTTTTTTCTAAATTACGGAGCCCAAAAAATTAGTCATATTTTTTACTGTTACATTTTGGGTATTTCGATGCAGTAAAATGATGTGTTTTTTTCATCACCGAACTCGATTTCAAAAAGTATGTATAATACGGTTTTTTGTTGGTGTTTGTGCCATTGATAATCGGGTCGTCAAAGGTCACATCAATGTGATACCACTTACCGGAAAGTTTCACCATATTCCATGCATGGCCGACGCTACCGCTTGAACCGGTTACAAAGCGGCACGGAATTTTAAGTTTACGCATCACCATCTGAAAGGCATGCGAATAACCATCACACACTGCCACTTTTTTCAGCAGTGCTCCCTTTGCTGTGTGGGATACACTCGGTACATATCCGCGTTTGAGACTGTAATAATCATATTTTACATTTCGAATCATCCAGTTATGTACTGCCTGTACTTTTTGATAATTTGTCATATCTTTTTTAATAACCGATTTGATAATCTGGTTTACCCGTTTTCCAACTGCTTTTCCGTATACCGTTACTTTGTACTGATATTTTTTACCGCCGGAAGATGCCTGAATTGTCGTGGTGCCTTTCTTTTTTGCACGGATTTTACCACTTTTTGTAACAGATACCACACTCTTTTTCTTACTCTTATACGTTACTGTATTAATGCAGTTGAGCAAAGGAATCGTGTCGGTATCACCCGCAAGAAGGTAAATATGGGAAGATGCAAATTTAATTTTGTTTGTTGTCGTAACGGCAATTCCTTTTTTCTCGGCATACGAATACGCCTTACTTAATTTTGGTGCTGCAAAATTTAAGATTTTTCCACAGTCATAAAGGATATTGTCTGTCAATGTAACAGTTTCTTTTGGAAAAGAAATCACACGAAGTGATGAACATTTGGCAAAAGCATACTTTTCAACTGTCGTTACACTTGACGGAAGAATAATTTTCTTCACCTTTGAATTGTTATAAAAGGCAAGCGAAGAAACCACCGTTACCGTATTTGGTACAGTTACGGTCGTATCGCTTCCCCGATAAGAAATCAATCTGCCATTTTCAATCAAAAAATCCGAATTGTCGTAGGTACTGTCGCTGTTTTCTGTCGTTACCTCTCCAGACACAACGGAAAAGGATGCCGGCATGCGCTCTCCTAAGATTTCTCTTAAAATCGAAACCAGCACATCGGTATCTGACTGGCTTCCGTAAATTCTCGCATACTCGTCCTTTGTCACCTCATAGCGGGCGTCATCCAGATAAACATAATAATGCGTCACCTCTGCCGCCCTGCTGTTTTTACAAAATACAGGCAAAAGCATACCGCATAAAATTAATAAAACAACAATTCCTCCGATTCTTCGGATTTTCTGATTTGTATTCATTCTAACCTCTTTTCCAATGCCTCCACAACAATTTCAAGGACTTTAATCCTTGCGTATAACTTGGAATTTGCCTCAATAATATGCCATGGGGCTTCTGTCGTCGATGTGCGTAACATCATCTCATCGACTGCTTTTTCGTAGTCATCCCATTTGTCACGGTTGCGCCAGTCTTCATCTGTAATTTTCCACTGTTTTTCCGGCGTTTCCATTCGCTGCTTAAAGCGTTTTTCCTGCTCATCTTTGTCGATGTGCATCCAGAATTTCAAAACAATTGTACCGGATTTTACCAAATGGGCTTCCATATCATTAATTTCCTGATAAGCACGTTTCCATTCTTCCTCCGTGGCAAAACCTTCCACACGCTCAACTAACACTCTCCCATACCAGGTGCGGTCAAAAATTGCCATGTGTCCGTCCTTTGGAAAATGATTCCAGAACCGCCACAAATAATGATGTGCTTTTTCAATATCATTTGGCGAAGCAATTGGCACCACTTCATAACCACGCGCATCCATACACTGGGTAATGCGCTTAATGGCACCGCCTTTTCCACCGGCATCCCAGCCTTCGAATGCTAGCACCACAGGCACACGCTGCAAATACATCTGATTGTGAAGTTTCTCCATCCGCTTTTGCAAATCTTTTTTCTTTTTCTTATATTCCTCAGGCGTCAAAGAGAGCGTCAAATCCACACCTTTTAACACACTGTTTTGCAGATATGCATCTGTATCCTCACTTTTAGAATCCGTTTCCGGATTTCCTTTTTTCTGATTCTTCTCGACCGCCTGCTCCAGTCGGTTTACAATTGTCGTCAAAATTTTATCTACTGCAAATTTTTTGTCCATTGCCTCGACAATTGTCCACGGCGCATTTGCCGTATCGGTCTGTACCAGCATAGTATCAAATTGTGAGAAACATTTGTCATAATTCTCATTATTTTTCCAGTCTTTTTCTTTGACACGCCAGCTCGTGTCCTCACTGCCTGCCAAATGGTTTAACCGTTTTTTCTGCTCCTTTTTTGTAATAGCAAGAAAAAACTTAATCAAAACAACTCCATCGTCGGTAAACTGCTTTTCGTACCGGCAGATTTCGTCCGCCTGTAAAATATCCGGGAACCCCTGATACCAGCTGTGATCAAAAATATGAATTCTTCCTTTTGCCGGCATTTTCGTCGCATAACGCCATAAATATGGATGCCTTTTATCCTCTTTCGTTTCCTTTTCCATCGTAAAAACCTGAAAACCTCTTGGGTCAAGAGGACGAATCATCCGTCCAATCATTGTTCCTTTTCCGGACGCAGAAAACCCCTCAAACACAATAACAATCGGAATCCCCATACTCCGGCACTGCCGCTGCAGTTCTCCCATACGAATTTCTAAATGTGCCAGTCTCTCATCATAGTCTTTGCGAACTTCTTTTCGCTCCATCATTACCTTATCAAGCATAAGTAACACCCCTTTTCACAATCTTCTTGGTCTGCCCCACATCTGATTTTTACGGAGTAATTGGTACTTAGCATACGCATGTTCCAAAATTTTGCGTTCATTGGCAAACTTCAGCAGATGATATGCCTCATGGTATTTATAATACCCCGAATCCTGAAAATATTCCTCCCTTTGTGGTTTTGAATAGAAACTATCCGACTGCATTAAAAACCAATGAACATCTTTGGATACCGTCCCCTCCGGCACTTCAAATGTGTAGTGGCTTCGGTCAACATAATCAACAATCCGGCACAGCGCACTTGCCTCCTCCTTTACTTCACGTAATGCCGTCTCTGGAAAACTTTCTCCCTGCTCAACTGTTCCTTTCGGAAGAACCCAGCCTTCATATTTGTGTTTCACATTTTTATACAACAATAATATCTTACCCCGGAAAATTACTACTCCGCCACAGCTTGTTGCTTCTATCATTGCAATCCCTCCTGCGTGGAAATCACGTTCCTCTGTACACGTGTTTTTTTTCTTAGTATACCCCATTCTACCAATAAGCGTCAAACACCTTTTTAGCAATCGGAACAGCATAGGCACTTCCGGTTCCCGCAGCCTCTACAACTACGCTGACGCAAAGCTTTTTACCATTTTTTTCCGCGTAGCCGACAAACCACGCATGAGAATCCGTCGAACCGTTTTGGAACTCCGCAGAACCCGTCTTTCCACCTGCCTTATATGGCGTTCCATAGTATAAAGACGTCGCCGTTCCACCTTTTACGGTTCCCCTCATTAATTTCTTTAATTGTTTTGCCTCTTTTTCTGACATTTTCTTCCCGAGTGATTTCGGTGTATTTTCAGAAACCGTATTTCCGTTTGCATCCTCAATCCGGTCAACCACATATGGCTGCATCAATTCACCGCCATTGACTGATGCACAGACAAGTAAAATATTTTGCAGCGGCGTAACCAGTGTCTGTCCCTGTCCGATTGACGCCTGTCTTACATCGCCCTGCGCCGTCTTGTTATCAATCGTAAAACGGGACGATTTCTGCTCCATTTTTTCAAGCGGAATGCTTTTATTGTAATAAAAGGATTCACATAACTTGCGCCACGAATTCCGGTTCAAACCATCTCCGATGGAACAAAATGCTGCATTACAAGATTCGGCAAATGCCTTTTCCAAATCCACTTTTCCGTGCACTTCACCACCATAGCACTTAATCTGTTCACTTCCTGTTCCAATTTTTCCGGTACAGGTATAATGAAATTTTGAATAATTATCCTGTTCTCTCATAAATTCAAACGCTGTATACAATTTAAAAGTAGAACCCGGCGGGTACAACCCTTGTGTTGCCCGATTATAAAGCGCCGACTGCTCCCCAGAATCCGATGTCAGTTTGTTCCATCTGGCATCCGTCAATTGATTGGGGTCGTATGATGGTTTACTCACCATCGCCAGTATTTTCCCGGTTTCCGGGTCCATCACAACAACCGCTCCACGCTTTGAACCAAGTGCATTACTCGCCGCTTTGGAAAGCCCGACATTCAATGTGGTAACTACATTGTTTCCCGGATTTTTTTTACCCTTTAATTCATTAATCGTACTAAGAAACGGATTCAGTCCGGAGGTCAGCATCGTATAACTTTCTGATGCCTCCAACCCGGTTTTCCCGTGCGAAGAACGTCCGACAACATGCGCAAACAAGCTGCCATACGGATACTTTCTCGTTTCGTTTCCTGAAGAATCCGTAACTGTCTTTGCCAGCACTTTTCCTTTGTCCGATAAAATTTTACCTTTCGTCACACGCTTGGCTAAAAGTTCCTGACGTTTATTTGCCGAATTGTTTAACACCTGATCTGAATCATGAATGATAAAATAAACCATATATCCGGCAAGAATAAAAAAGATTGTCATCACAAGATAGGTCACAACCGCCATTTCCCGGTTCTGGCGTTTACTGCCTTTTTCCGGATTTTCGATTAATTGCTGCTTGTTCTTCATTTGTCGTGACCTCCTCTCTTCGGTTTCTCACATACATTCCCTGAATAATACTAAAAATCACAATCGTCGTTATAATGGAACTGCCGCCGTAACTGATTAACGGCAGCGTCACACCGGTTGACGGAATAAATTTGGTTACTCCACCGATACTCAAAAACACCTGAAAAATCAAAACCACACTCAATCCGAATGCACACAATTTATAAAAATTCTTTTTCATTTTTAAAGCGATATTGACAAACATAATAAAGGAACTAATGTAAATCAAAATCAAAAAGATACAGAAAATGACCCCCATTTCCTCTGCAATCGCAGAAAAAATAAAATCACTTTCCACAACCGGCACACTCTTTGGCATGCCCTGTCCAAGTCCCATGCCAAACAATCCTCCGGTTCCGATTGCAAACAAACTCTGGCAAATCTGATAGCCGCCCTGATTCATGTTCGACCAAGGGTCCTGCCACGCCGCCACACGCACACGCACATGTGCAAATAACTGATACGCCACAACGGATGCCGCCGTCCCTGCAAAAAAACCTGCCGCAAGATAGCGCAATTTCATCGTTGCCACATACAGCATCATAAGATATGTTACAAAATAAATCAGTGCTGCACCCAAATCCTTCTCTAACACAAGGATTCCCACATGTACTGCCGCCGCAATACTGATCACAGCAACACTCTTAAAATCTGTCCGCTTTGCCAAAAGAGAAGCGATGAAAAACACATAAATAATTTTTACAAATTCAGACGGCTGCAATTCAAATCCGCCAATCGAAATCCAGTTTCTTGCGCCGTATTTTTCCACACCGATTACAAACACCAAAAGTAACAGCAGGACACCGGCAAGCGCATACTGCCAGCCGATTTTTTCCCAAATCGTAAACCGCTCAATAAACAACGGCACTAAAAGACACACTCCCAAAGCAAGCGATGCCATCACAAGCTGTCTGATTGCATAGTCATAGGAAAGTCTGCCAAGCATAATAAATCCAATCATCATGCAAATCATCATGTTATTCCAGATTAGTTTTGACATTCCCTTGTAAAACACCTGATAGATTTTCGTAAAAAACAGAAAAAAGAATAACTCAAGTGCCCACAAAACCACATATTTAATTTCTTTTTCTTCCACTAAAATAACTGCACTGCAAGCCAAATGAAGCATCACGATAAGCACACGCTGTGCCCGGAATACTCCCTCATTATTTCCTGCCGCCCGTCCGATAAACGCGCGGTAACTGTAGAAGGTATACAGAGCAAATAAAATAACGATTATATATCGTGAAAGTTCTGCTATAATAAGTTCCATGTTTTCAAAACCTTTCTCATTTCATCGGCTGTCTCCCATGTAAAATGGTGCCATGCCGGCTTATCAAATTCCGGCTTTTTCTCGCCGTTTTTTGTATATATCGTATTGTAGCAAAAATCACAATTATTTACCACATAGAATTTGTCCCCTTTGCCACCGGATACTAAAATTCTCTCTCTTTTTCCATCGCACCTGTCAAGCGTCCGCTTTAAGCATCCCTTCGTCACCATTACTTCTTTGCGCCCATAGCCACGCTTAATTGCCTGGCAGATACCAAATTCTGCAAGCACTTCTTTTGCGCGCTCATTTTCATGGTAAAATGTTTCGGCAGCAATCCATGGGCAATCTTTAAACCTCTTTTTTGCCACAAGCAGCGCACGGTGGCTGTTAATCACAACCGCACCGACAAACAGCCGGTTTATCAATGTCCTCCACTTTTCTTCCACTCCCGCTTTCATAATCCGTGGGAATGAAAGAATTACCGGACGATTTTTAAGAAGTTTGATTACCTCATCCTCTTCCTTTGCAAATAAAGCTACCGGCAGTTCAATCCACACATCGCTTTCATCCGTCTCCACTGCTGTCCTTAACTGCTCCATCGTAGAAACTTTTAGAATGGAGACATTTTGCCAGACAAAAAGTTCTTTCTTTTTATGCGGTTTTTGCTCTCCCACACTTCGTCCGGACACCGCCTCTCTCTCAAAAGCTGCTAATGCCTCTCGTTTTAATTTGGCGATTTCTCCCATTGGCACAAAGGAGTCCTCCTCTAAAGTAATGGAAAAGTCCGTGAGTCTATAATTCGTATTTCCCATTTTCCGAATGCGCTTTTCAATTTCGTCTTTTGTCACAGGACGATTCACGGCTCTTTGTAATGGTTCACCAAACACTGTAACTTCATGCGAAAGTCCCTGCAGTTTCAGAGCAATCGGTTTGCCGATTTTCGCGGTCATTTCGCCTTTCAAAGAAATTTTATCATCAACACTTTCAATTTTTTCATCAATCCATGACAACAGTGCCGCATTTTTTGTACGGTAAACTTTCTGTCCCTTAAATATCGTACTGCCCCTTTTTACATTGCACGTCACAACATCACCGGGTGCTGCTTCATTTTTTACCGTATACTCATATGCTTTTGTATCATCTTCCAAGCGAAATTCTAAAATATCCTGATAATGCAGGGCTTCTTTTACACGGAATACCGCCTGTCCTTTGGACGCTTTCAAAACAGTACCAACACACGTACCAAAATGCCCGTTTTTTTTCGGATACATAATATTTTTCTTATCTGTCTCAAAAAGGTATCCGGCACAAAATCCGCCGCGGTTATAAATGTCTTTACTCCGCCTGATATCTTTCCACAGCCTGCTTTCTTTATTCTGAACCAATGCCTGAAAAGTTTCCTTCCCCTCACTCTCATAAACATCGACATAATGGCGGTATAGCGAGGACAAATACGCACTGTACTCCTTCTTTTTCATGCGCCCTTCAATTTTAAAAGAATCGATTCCGGCATCCACAAGTTCGGGAATATGCATAAGCGTACACATATCTTTTGTGCTGAATAAATGTCCGTTTCCATATGCACTCGTAAATGGAAGTCTGCACGGCTGCGCACACATTCCCCGGTTTCCGCTGCGGTCTCCAATTTCCTCACTCATCAAGCACTGCCCGGAATAACAATAGCAGAGCGCACCATGCACAAACACTTCTATTTCCAAATCGGTCTGTGCTCTCATCGCACGAATTTCCTCAATGGTACATTCTCTGGCAGGAACAAATCTTGTAACACCATAGTTTCTGTATAACTCTGCTTCATCTCCGGATAAAATCGTCATCTGCGTGCTGGCGTGCAAATCCATCTGTGGAAAATTTTCATGTAAAAAAGACAACACGCCTAAATCCTGTACGATACAGGCATCAAGTCCCGCCTCATACAACGGAGCAATCAATGGGAACAAATCATTTTCCAGCTCCCTGTCCGAGAGCAGCGTGTTGACCGTCAGATATATTTTTTTATCGTGCATATGCGCATACACAAGTGCCTCTTTCAGTTCATCGACACTCGGATTTTTAGCAAAAGCACGGGCACCAAAGCGGCTGGTTCCCACATAGACCGCATCTGCCCCCATTTGAAATGAAGCATATAAGCCATCCAGTGAGCCTGCCGGTGCAAGAATTTCTACATTACTCATTCGATTCCTTTCTCCCTCTATCTTGTAAAGAAGGACTGCATTTTCAGCAGTCCTTTTTCTATCTTTTTTGTTTCAATCTAGTTTCTAATTCAACCTGTTTTTTCTCTAATTTTTCAACTGAATCACGAAACTCATTGCGTTCTTTTTCAAGTTTCTTAATGGTATCCTGTAACTCAATAATCTCGTGCTTCATGTCTAACACCATTTTGTCTTTTAACTGAGTCTCGGTGCGGTATTCGCTTGCCTTTTTCTTCTCTTTGTAATAATCGTCGGCAATATTAATCGCAAGCAGGGTATTACGCAAATCCAAATCCAGTCTTGCATATCCCTCCTGTTTATGAAATTCTGCCAATTTACGATTAATGTAAGAGGCAATTTTCTGAATGTATTCCGGGCTTTCAAATCCACAAAGTGTATATTTTCTGCCATCAATTAAAACTTCTACATCATTTTTCTTTTTCATCTATGCACCTCACCTGCTCAATTTCCTAATAATTATACATAAAAAAACATTATTCGTCAAATGACAACCCCAAATGATGATATGTTTTTTCTGTCACAATACGTCCTCTAGGCGTCCTTGCTAAAAACCCATTCTGAATCAAAAACGGTTCATAGACATCTTCAATCGTCCCACTGTCCTCACCAATGCATGCAGCTAACGTATCCAGTCCAACCGGTCCTCCATGAAATGTCTCAATCAGCGCCAGTAAAAGGCTCCGATCGGTGTTATCCAGTCCATATTTATCCACTTCCAGCAAATCCAATGCAAAATTTGCCACCGAAAGTGTAATGTTTCCGTCGTATTTTACTTCGGCAAAATCGCGCACCCTCTTTAACAGGCGGTTAGCTAAACGTGGCGTTCCGCGTGAACGTCTTGCAATTTCTCTAGCTCCCTCCCTATCAATCGACACATGGAAAACCTGCGCTGAACGAAGAACGATTTCGGTTAATTCATCTACCGTATAAAACTCCAAACGATGGACTACTCCAAAACGGTCACGAAGCGGTGCTGTCAGCATACCGGCGCGCGTTGTTGCACCCACAAGTGTAAACTTCGGCAAATCCAGACGGATACTTCTCGCCGAGGCTCCCTTTCCAATCACAATATCAATGACATAATCTTCCATCGCCGGATAGAGCACTTCCTCCACCCGTCTGTTAAGTCTGTGAATCTCATCCACAAACAGTAAATCACCATCCGAGAGATTATTTAAAATGGATGCCATTTCACCCGGTTTTTCAATTGCAGGTCCCGATGTAATCTTTAAATTTACATCCATCTCATTCGCAATAATTCCTGCCAATGTGGTTTTCCCTAATCCCGGCGGCCCATATAACAGTACATGGTCAAGCGATTCGTTTCTCTGCTTCGCCGCCTCAATATAAATCTTTAAATTTTCTTTTGCTTTACTCTGACCAATATAGTCTTTCAAAAATCTTGGCCGAAGACTATTTTCAATTTTATAATCTTCTTCCATCAGGTCAGTAGAAATCACTCGCTTTTCCATTACTTACTCTCATTCCTTTACAGATTTTTTAAGCTCAATTTCAAAATATCTTCCACAGACATTTCTTCCGTAACTTGAAGTTTGCGTACCGCACCGGCAGCCTCTGATGCGGAATAACCAAGGGCAACCAGCGCCTCAATCGCATCTTTCTTCGCATCTGCTCCGGCCGATACATTTTCTGTAGCAAAAGATTCTTCCACGCCGCCAAAGACATCTTCCAAATGACATTTATCCTTTAACTCAAGAATCAGTTTGCTCGCAGTTTTTGGTCCGATTCCCGGTGCTTTCGCAATCGTTTTTGCATCATCCGAAAGAATCGCAAGACGGAGCGCATCGGTGTCCATGGCAGTTAAAATACCAAGTGCCGCCTTCGGGCCAATGCCATTTACCGTAATCAGCAGCTTAAACATGTCCATACTGTCTTTCATCAAAAAGCCATAGAGCTGCAACGCATCTTCGCGCACATATGTATAGGTATAAATCTTAACTGTATTTCCTACCTGCGGCAATTCAGAAACAACCGAACCCGGCACTAAAATTTCAAATCCGATATTCTGATTTTCCACAATAATTTTGTCCTCACTCACGGAGTCTAAAATCCCTTTCACAAATGCTATCATAGTTCCTCCCTTATGCCGGATGCATTATACAAGTGCGTCAAACACATGTAAAATCGGCTGAATAATTTTCATCTTTAATGGTCTGTTTTTCCAGTCCTCATAGGTAATCTCAATACTTTGCGCAAATGTATTTATAAAATCGTTTTCCACCGCCTGCCTGAATTCTTCATCATAAATCCAGACACCATTCTCATAATGTAAGTAAAAGCTCCGGTAATCCATATTGATGGTTCCGACAATCGCACAATGTTCATTCATAACTACTTTGGAATGAATGAATCCCGGCTCATATTCGTAAATACGAATTCCATTTTTCAAAAGGATCCCGTAGTTATATTCTGTCATGTATTTAATATGTTTTTTATCCGGAATATGAGGCGTGATAATCCGCACATCCACACCACGGCGCACGGCTTCCAAAAGCGTCTCAATCATCGCTTCTTCCAAAATCAGATACGGTGTCATTACATACATTTTTTCACCGGCATAATGTATCATCTGTTTATACATGCTGCCGACAAAAGAGCGGGTATCTAATGCCGGACCGTCACGCAGTACATGGCAGTACATATCCGACTGAATCGATGTTTTTTCTGCCCGGTACCGCTCATAATCGATCGCCTCATTTTTAGAGCAGACTGCCCACAGTTCGAGGAAAGTAACTACCATACTCCAGACAACATCGCCTTTTAACCGTACTCCTTCATCTTTCCATATACCAAAACGGTCTACTAAATTTGCATATTCATCCGCAATATTGAAACCGCCCGTATATGCCACCTCACCATCAATAACAAGGATTTTCTGATGGTCACGGAAGTTCATAAACAACTTACTGGTATACTTATGAATCGGATTAAATACTTCTACTTCAAAGCCTTCTGCCCGCAGTTTCTGTGCAAAATCCGTACTTGTGCGAAGCAGTGCCCCGAAATCGTCATATAGGAATTTAACTTCAACTCCTTCTTCAATTTTACGTTTCAAAATATCATGCATCTTATCCCAAATTGCGCCTTCAGCCACAATAAAAAATTCAATAAAAACATATTTTTTGGCCCGCTCCAAATCAGCAAACAAATCTTCAAACGCATTTTCTCCCATATCATAATATCTTGCCTCATTATTTTTTGAAATCGGTGCACCATTAGCTTCCATATAACGCGACATACGGGATGAAACCGGATGTTTTTTCCGAAATTCATCAGACACTTCGGGATGCCATTCTAAGTGTCTGTCTACACTTTGAATCGTCGATTTTATACGACGATTTAATTTGTTTTTTTTGCCTACTTTTCCCCAAAGAGCAAACATAATATTTCCGGATACCGGAAGTAAAATTGTAATGCACAGCCATCCATATTTATAGGACATGCTGCGGCTGTCATTCGTAAGTGCCAGAATGGTGAACACACCAAACAACTCCATTACTAAATAAAATAATGAAGCATACTGGCGCAGTAAAAATGGCAGTACAATCAGAATTGCGAACTGAAACGCAACCAAAACCGCCACAATGCAAGCTCTCAAAAAGCCGCTCAAACTATTTTGAACTCGTCCTTTTAATCCCTGAAGATGTTTTAATGGACGTTTTTCTCTCTGTGCCTCCATATCATTCTCCATCCTTTTCCATCAAATTTCAAATAAATACAGTATACCACATACGGTGGTAATTCGCAAACATTGCACATCCTCAGATTTTCTGCTATGATAAGTGCAGATTTTTTACAAGAAGGGATTAACCATGGAACACACAGCAAAGGTACTTACTTCCTACGAAGAACAACTAAACAATGCAGCGTCTATCTTACCGGCTCCGGCAGAAAACATCTGTTTTTTTGATATTGAAACTACCGGACTTTCTGCTGCTGTTTCGTCTCTTTATCTGATTGGCACAATTACCTTTGAAAATAATAAGTGGGTTCTAAACCAGTGGTTTGCCGACGATTATGTGAGTGAAGTACGTCTTTTGCAGGCATTTTCTGAGTTTTCAGAAAAGTACGAATGGATTGCGCATTATAATGGTGCAACCTTTGACATCCCTTATTTGGAAAAGAAATACCGCACAAATCATATGCCGTCTCCGTTTGCCGGAAAGCAGACACTTGACCTTTACCGGGCAGTCAAACACATCAAAAAATATTTCCCGGTTCCCAATCAAAAATTGATTACAATGGAGCGTCTTGCCGGTTTTACCAGACATGAACTTTTAAGCGGAAAAGAATGTATCACACTTTACACGGAATTTATGCATGAGAAATTTTTTCATAATCCGGAATCCTTAGAAAAAAAGAACAGACTGCTCTTTCATAATGAAGATGATTTGATTGGTACCATTGTATGTGCACTTCTCCTTGCCTACACAACGTATAAACCGATATGCCCGAGTGTACAGACAACGGAACACAGCGTTCTATTTACCGACACCTTAGAGAAAAAAGTGCCGGCAAATCTTTCCTTTCAAAAAGGTGATATCTCCTTTTCTTTTGAAGGGAAATCCCTTTCTATCGAGGTGCCGCTTTGGGAAGGTACGCTGTACCACTTTTTTGCCGACTATAAAAATTATTATTATCTGCCAAAGGAAGATATGGCGGTACATAAAAGCGTTGGCTGTTTTGTCGAACCTGCCTACCGTCAGAAAGCAACTGCCGCTAACTGCTACATCAAAAAAGACGGCAGATTTCTTCCGCTACCGGCTGGCACCGACTGGGATTCTCCTGTTTTTTCGCTCACCCGAAAAGACAAGAAAGTTTTTATACCATGGGAAGAAAATACGGAACTAGCAACTGATTCCGTCTGCCGCCTCATTAATGGATTTATGCATATGCCAGAATAATACCGCCAATTCCTGCATAAACACTTGCAATCCCTCCCGTCTCAACAATGTGAATCTGACAATCCGGGAGTATCTTATTTAATTTTTTCTTTACTTCATATGCTCCTGCCTCCTGCCCACAGTGTGAAATTACAATATGCGAAATCTTTTTTTCTTTATTTTCATTTCCAATTGCACGCACCATCGCAGACAACGCACGTTTCATACCTCTCGCCTGACCGGTCTGGCAAATGGTTCCTTCATCGGTCGATGCCAAAATCGGACAGATATGAAAAGCGTCCGCAAGCTTTGCCTGAAGACCATTTAATCTTCCGCTTCGCTCTAACATCGTCAAATCATTTAGCACAAATTTCGTCATCATATCCCTGCGAAGTTTCTTGATCCGCTTACGAATTTCATCTTCGGAATACCCTTTATTTTCCCAACGCATCAATGCTCCTGCCAGTAATGTCTGCCCCGCGGATGCACTTTTGCTGTCAATGATATAAATTTTCTGCCCCTTTTTTCCTTTGTTCTCCTCCCGCCAAAGTTTTCTCGCCAGGCTCGCGCTGTTATAAGAACCGGAAAGAGCTGAAGAAACCGTTATCACATAAATACGATCTGCATTTTTATCGAACTTCTGCAAATAAGCATCCGGTGCCGGACACGCCGATTTTGGCAGCACATCCGTTTCTAAAATTTCATCAAACAACTCCTGTTTATTGATATGTCCATCGTCCGGCCACTCTTTCTGCCCCACTCGGATTTGCAGAGGAATCATCCGCAGATGCTCATTATTTCTCATTCCTTCCGATAAATCGCCGCAGCTGTCCATTAAAATCTGGTAACTCAAAAAATCGTCTCCTTTGCTTTTTGAGTTAGGGTTGACAAGATAACGATATCCTATACAAATGCTGCAAAATTATTTTTTTACACTTAGTCTTTTAATTTTGCTCCACTTACTAAAAACCTTTTTCTTTGAGTGGGATTTATTTTTATAATATCTCACTCGAATGTAATATATCTTTTTTCTCTTTACAGAAATTGCCACACTCTTCTTTTTTCCCCAGATACTTTTGCTTTTTTTCATCTTTTTATTCGTCGCATATTGAATCTGATAACCTTTAAAGCCTCTTATAATCATCATTTTCAAACGAATTTTTACTTTCTTTTTGGCAGCGTTTTTACCAGACTTCCCGGTACTTGTTTTTACCGTATAAGTCGTTACAATTGATGGCGCAATACTTTTAATGCTATCTTCTTCATATCGATACGCTATTCTTTTCTGAATTTCACGATTGCCTCCGGGCACCGGTGCAGAAGCTGACCAATCCGAATATTTCGACCATTTATAGTAATTAAAAAGTTTTTTGTACTGTTGATAGGAACAGCGATACACCGGAATATTAGCCGCAACCCCTTCTCCATATCCAATCCACCAATAGGTATCATTACAATGTTGTGGTAAATCACCATAAAATGCACCTTTGGAATCCCATCCTAACGGTGAAGAAGTAAAAAAGGCATGGAAATTCCAAAACTTATCCGTATATACCCCGTTCACTGTCCGATTCTTCTGATTTCCATAATAGGTTCCATTTCTGCACCAGTGATAATAAATATAACCAATGTGGCTGGTACTTACTGTTGTCTTGTTTGTGGCTGTTTCCGAAGGGGCTACCGGTGCACGATTGTAATATTGATAAATGCCGCTCCTTGCCTCAAAACCACTCGGAAAAGAACTTACATAGTCGACTTGCCCACTTCCTGAAGCAACCCAACTGCCTCCCGCCTGTGTCCATCCACCTAATGATGTACTGTAAGATGTTTGTGTGGATTTATCACGAAACCGATATTCTGTCCTTTTTTCCACTCCTTTCGCACCTTCTGGCGGCTGTTCTGCACTCCACGATGTCATCGCAGCTTTTGATTCACTCTGCAAAAACAGTATTGTCATCATAAACAATGCAACTGTTAAAAATAAATATCCCTTTATCTTCATAAAATGTTACCTCCTCCATTTTTTTAACAATTTTGTATACCTCTTTTTCATTGCTTGTGGTACAACAATCTTACATTTCTTGGGAAATTTGTTCTTTCCTATTTTGGTAATTGTTCGGCTTTTAATCGTTAACTGCTTTAATTTCTTGCATCTTGTAAATACATTTTTTCCAATTTCCGTTATTGTAAATTTATAACCATATTTTTTAATCTCTTTCGGTATTGTTATCTTTTTGGTCTTTTTGTTTTTTACACTTATCAAAGTCAACTTGCCCTTCTTTCCCGTCAACTTTGTGATTTTATAGTTGATACCCTTATCATTAAATATCTTTCCCATTTTAACCGTTGATTTTGCTAATGTATTATTAGTGGTTTTATCCGGAAGTGCTGATGCAATCGTTTCTTTCTGCGGATTTTTAGTTGCTTTTGCAGTTGGATTCGGTGTCACCGTTGGTGTAATTGTTGTTTTCGACGTCACATCTGCTGTTGGGGTGATTTCTGGCACAATTGCCGACGTTTGCGTCGGGGCTGGCGTTGAGGTTGGCTTTAGGATTGGCGTTGGAGTTGGGGTTGACGTTACTTCCGGTGTTGTTTCTATCCCATCTGAAGACACAGTTCCAGCCAATTCTAATTTCCCCAATGCCGACGATATTGATATATGCATAACCGGACGAACACCAACATCTTCGTTTGCAACACTTAAGCCACTATAATAGCTGTCACCAAATACATATCCGGGGCCATCAACAATTGCAGCTTGTTGGTGATTTGCTCCTGGTGTGCGAATCCACCATACTCCATATTGAGACACATTGGATTGGTTTATATAACAGTTCATTGTATATGCTGTGTTTTTTGCCTTTCTGGTAACATTCCTCGAATTATAATTCACAAATCCATAATTTGTATTAGTTACCTCTTTTATTGATGGAATATAAACCTTGTCTTCTGTTGCCTTTCCGCCTGATGTTCCATACACCTCATTCTTGCCATTTTCTACAGTCGTAACTTTTATCGCATTTTGCTCTGCTGTCGAAAATGCCTTTCGGTAAAAATTACTGTATAACCATGTTCGCAAACTACAAGTTTCCCATGTAATATCAACTTCATTATTATTATATTTTTGACAATCCAAGTTTTTATCCGACATAAGAAACACATCATCCCCATCAACTTGCAGCACACGCCACTTAATTGGCTCCTTTGCATCATTTTGGTCTGCTACTCCATCCTCATTTGTGTCATTTTGCCAATAGGTTCCAAAGTATACGCAATCCCAGGTCGACACACCATTTATCATCGTTGGATTATGTAAATTTAAGGTTGCCGCCTTTGCGGATTCATTTGTAACATTCACTGTCAAGTAAACACTTTGTAACACCAGTGCCATTATCAATATTTTTGCACATGTTTTCTTCATAACACTCACTCCTTTAGGGCAATACTAAATTTGTCTAATCTAATACTACATAGTCATCGCTTCCGATCACCTGAAAATCACTTTTCTTTTTTGATTTCTTACTCTTTTTAGAAGAGCTGCTCGAACTTGTTGTATGTCGCTGTGGTCGTACCGTCGGACGAGGTGTTGCCTGAGGTTTCGGCGTCGGTTTCGGTCCTCGGCTTACAACAAGATGAACGGTTGTTTTTTTCTTGACTTTTGTTCCTGCCTTTTTACTCTGCGAAATTACTTTTCCACTTGAGTAGGAACTGCTGTATTTTGTTTTTGTCTTATACTTTAACCCACTTTTTTTCAATTTTGCTTTCGCCGCAGATAAACTTTTTCCTTTCACATTTGGTATAGTCATTAACTGCTGACCTTTGCTAACGACAAATGTTACTTCTATAAATTCATCTGTGTTTACCATACTTCCCGCTTCTGGTGCTTGGCTGACAATAACTCCAGCCGGAACACTATCACTATAAACTTCTGATGTTTTGATATTTACATTCTTCGACAAATTCCATACTTGCTGTGTTGCAGTATCCACTTTTTGATTCACGCAATTTGGCAGAGGCATTTTTTTAATTTCCGGTGTTGCCGTAATCTCAGCCGTTGGAGAAGGAGAAGCTGTCGGTGTCTTAATTGCTTTCTCTTGTGAGACAACATCTGTTAATTTCTCTTCTCTGTTACCGGATCGTACCGCCGCAAAAACTCCAATACCCCCCAGAACAAAAACGCAAATAACCGCAATCACTGCCATTACCTTTTTCTTACTATTAAACTTTAATGTTGTATTTCTCCCCCCGATTACTTTCCCCGTTTTCTCCGCACCATCCATTAAAACTGTTTTATTGTTATCTTCCATTAATACTGTACTGTTTTCATCTAAAACTGTTTCACCTACAGAACTTACATCTCCCGTAGACATCCTTTCATTTTTAGGAATGACACGTTTTTCTTCTTCTCCATAAATATCATAGATTAAATCGCTCATCGATTGATAACGGTCTTTTGCAAAAACACATAGCCCCTTATCAATTGCAGATGCAATTTTCTTATCAAGTTTAACATCATCATATGTTTTTAACGATTTATATTCATCGTTCGCAAGACGCTCCATTGCCTCCGGTGGAATCTTTCCTGTCAGCATATAATACATAGTAGCACACAAGGCGTAAATATCTGTCCATGCCCCCTGATGACCTTTTGATCGATATTGTTCTTCAGGAGAAAAACCACGTTTCAACATAATCGTAAGACTCTTCTCGTCATCTTCCTGAGCCACACGGGCAGAACCAAAATCAATTAATTTAACCTGTCCATCCCGACGAATCATGATATTATCCGGACTGACATCGCGATGAATTAATCCGGTCCGGTGCATCTGCTCCAATGCCTTCATAATTGGTTTCATCACTTTTAATACATCTTCCGGTGACATCTTTCCATTTTGTTCCAAGTATTTTTTTAGCGTGTCACCATCTACATATTCCATAATGATATATGCCGTCTTATTCTCATTAAAAAAATCACGTATCGAAACAATGCCTTCGTAAGCTTCGAGTTTAGACATACTTCTTGCCTCTTTAACACTACGACGCATGCCGTCTTCAAAACTTTTTTCCTCAGCTCCATCAAATACATAAATTGTATTATTTCCCGTTGTTGTATCTCGGCTTGCTATTTTCGGTGGAAAAAATTCTTTAATTGCAATCGGCAATTCCAGTTTTTCGTCCCATCCAATATATGTGATACCAAACCCACCTTCACCAATTACTTTTCCAATAATATATTTCCCTGCAAGCTTTGTTCCAAGACGCAGACATCTCGGATTCACTCGGTAATTATTTGGGTCAAATCCACAATGAGGACACATTACATCATCTGCGTTAATTTCCTGCATACAGCCCAGACATATTTTCTTTTCCATCTCACTCATTTTTCTGCCTCCTGTTAATCTAGGAAAACGGCAATTGCCGTATAATTATCCATGTTATTGTTTTTGCCGTTTTTTTGTACTATCTTTTGCATTTTAGCAAGCCATATTTCCGGTGTCTTCGCTCGCTTCAGAGTTTTTTCCATATGCTTTTCATCAATGTATTCCCAGAATCCATCTGAGCAGAGCAAAAACACATGATTCTTTCCTTCGTTTTCAATTATTTTTAGTGAATTTAATGTTTCTGTCTGGTCATGCATTCCAATTGCCCTTAGCAGGCGGTTTCTATCCGGATGATGACGAATCTCGGATTCGTCAATTTCTCCAGTATTTGCAAGAACCTGACATACACTGTGGTCTGTTGTCCGTTCCACTATTTTTCCATCCACAAAATGGTATAACCGGGAATCTCCAACATGTCCCCAACTGATTTTTTCATTCTCAATAAGTAACAGCACCAAGGTTGTCATCATGTCTTCTGTAACGTCTTCGTTTTCTTTTATCTTCATGATGTCTCTTTGGCACTCACTTACCATTTCTGTAATGAATTTCTCATGACAGTGATTTTTCTTTTTTTTATATGATTTCTGGATCTTATCCACCACAAACTTAGACGCCACATCGCCTTTCCCTTGTCCACCTAAACCATCTGCAAGTACAAAACAGCCTTTCTTATCGGTGGCAGCAACACACATACTGTCCTCATTATATGGTCGATCACCCTTATCACTAAACACAGCGTATGTAAGCATAATGTCCACTCCTTTTTACATATAAAAGACAATCAAATTCCATTGTTCGTTTTCTTTTACAAAACAACTCTTTTTTTGAGAAAAATCTTTCGCATCATCAAAACGGCATTCAACTATTTGGCTCTGTTTTTTATTAATAAATCCCCACTTACCATTTTCCATAATAGCGGCGTTACCATTCGAAAATGAGCGCGCATTTTCATACTTTGGTTCAATTACAACTTTTCCGTTTATATCGACAAATCCCCATTTGCCATTTTTCTTAATGGCAGCATATCCTTCTGCGTTAAAGGGTTTCGCATCTTCATAAGAATCCTGTCCAATCTTTTTTCCATTCGTATCAATCATGATAACCATTCCATTTTGTTTGACAAATGCCCTCTTTTGCCGGACAGAAAATCCTATCTCATCCAAGATTACATCATCATACTCACTTTCTCCTACTTGATTTCCCTTCTCATTAATCAAAAACCATTTTCCATTATTTTTTACAAATGTAACACCATTAAAAAATACACTTGCGTCCTCATAAGTTCCTTTAAAAGCCTCTGAAAAATCATCTTTTACAAAAATAAATTTCCCATTTACTTTGATTGCCATAAGTCCTTCCGACAGAGCACGGCACTCCTCAACGCTCTGTTTTTTCGTGTTTACAAATTTTCGATTTCCTTCATCATCTATAATATAGCAATCCTCGTCATCTCGAACGACCGCTGTGCCATCCCCTGAAAAGCCTGTTGCTTCCAAATAACGGCTATCAATCACGTTATTTCCTTTTTCTGTTACGTAGCTCCATTTTCCTGAATCTCCCATCACTGCACAGAATCCATTTCGATATTTCTTTACATCCTGATAGGAAACAAACCCCATTTCATATTCTTTTTCCAGTTTTCCACGTACTTTCTCAATTATTTTAGAGGAAATTCCCCTTTTATCAATTTGCTCAAAAGAATCCACACAGTTCTCAAACATTTGCTGTGAATAATAATAGTCAATCAAAACGTCATATAACTCTGAACTATCTGGATATTCTTCGAGTTTCGATTCTGTATAACCAAGAAATTCTTGGTCCTCGCCTGTGTTTTTATAAAACTTCGCTATTTCTACACTCAATTCATAGGATGGAGAAATATTATAAGCCTCAAAATATTTCTCCTCCGCATCTTTATTGATTTTTAATTTAGCAAATTTTCTTGCTGAATTTAACGCCGTTTGATAACTTTTTGATGTGTCTCTTACAGTGGTAATAAGCATATACCATGCCACACCAACCATGACTAAAATGCCTAACGCAATAACCCATCGATTACTTTTTCTCATAGCAAATTTCTCCTTTATATACCATTAACTAAAATTGATATTACAGTTCCTGCTAAAATAGCCGGTGCAAATGGAATCGCCTCACGTTTGCTTCTTTTCTTAATAATCATAAGATACAAACCCGCAAAAAAGATGACAATCAAGGACATAAAAAGCACTCCAAAAATTCCTTGAATTCCAAGATATAAACTCATTAATAAAATCAATTTTATATCTCCCATTCCAACACCATTTTTCACCAAAAAATATGCAACCAGTAAAAACAACAGCATAATTCCAAGTGCAATAAAGTCAGATTTTATTATGACCAAAAATTGTTCTGTCCGAAAGAAAAATTCAAACGGATAAAGAAAAATTCTGACAATCAATCCAAAAAGAAGAATCTTGTTTGGAATAATCATTTTCTTCCAATCACACAATGCAATTGGGAAAAGAAGCATAAGCAGAATACACCTCTTTAAAATTTCCATAAAATGAATTTGATAATGCCAAAGAAGAATTTGTGTTGAAACAAATCCTATCACTCCGGACAAAATGCAAAATAACAAAATTTTCTTTTGTGAGTACTGCTTATATAAATACAAATACTCACCCAAAGCGAGCAATATGGTAATTGCCATAAAAACAATAACTTTTGCTATCAATTTTCTTCCTCCTGTCCTTCTGCCTTCACATCATCTTCCGTATCCTTCGTTGTTATTTGTGGATCTTCATCGCCTTTCAACCAGCCCCTCGTTCTTGCCGTCTGTACAATACGAAAAGAAGCATCAATATTTAAAAGCGGAAGTGCCTCAACCTCATACACTGCTATAATTTTAATTTCATTATTGCCAGCCGGGAACAACTCCGAATGACTAAAATCAATTGACTCCAAATATGTTCTCTGAGTCTTTTTTACGCCCAATTTATGCAAATAACTATTAATTTCTTTATCTCCATCCGAGAGAGAAGACTTTAAATTTTGTTTCACTAATGCTTTTGTCAAGGCGGATGCAATTGCGGATTTTAATTCTTCCGAGGCGTTATATGCCAACACCTTGGTTACCCCCATCATTAACTCTTTGGGATTGGATGCCATATCACTAATCGTTGATGCCACCCCGCCTCCCTGTTGTTTTATGCTATCCAATTTCCCATAAATATTTTTTATGTTATCCGGACTAATTCCCTGTGCTCCGGCCATATTTCCCTGTTTATCTCCCAATGAAGATATTTCTGAGTACAAAGTTCCTACATCTTCAGCAAGTCCCGAATACTCCTGCTGCGTTTGAGCAGCCGATTGACCTACCTTGTACATACTGTCACTCAATCCGGACGCGCCGTATAAATATGAATATTCCGATATTTCTTTTGCTGCATTATTTATTGCAACTGAAATTTTCATTTGTGCACGACAAATATGAATCAAACTAAAAATCATCATAAAAGCAAATATGTATATCGATAAAACAATAGTTGCTTCTATCGTTATATAGCCTTTTTGTTCTCTCATTTTTCTCACAAAACCACCTCTCTCTTAACTAATATCCAAATCTGGTTTTATAATCAATCGTATACCAATTTGTCCCTGTTATTCTATCTTTAGTATATTCATTTATAAATGGCACTGTCGTTAATAACGGTTTTACTAAAATCCTTGCCTGCATCTCATAATACACATAAGAGGATGCTAAACTAAATGTGCCCTTTTTTAATTCCATGTTTTTTTGAATCAAATCTTCCATTCTAAGAAGCATTGTTTCTTCATTTGTAATCAGCCCAATCACCGTAAACATTCTTAAATAATCGCTATATTTCCAAGAAAGCAGTGAGCCTGTTACACCATCGGATGCAGAAGTCTCCCCACTGACCGAGCTTCCGAATTTTCCCTCAATTTCCTTTTTGAGAGTTTCCTTCATCTTCTCAGCCCCCTTTGAAGCGGATTTCTTTAGTTTTTCAGTTAATTCATTCGTCATATTTGTAACAGTTCCTGTTGCCGACGCCACAACCTTTTCGATGTTATCATTTAATTGATTTATTAAACTTGATACCGCTTCCTTTGCAGTATCACCGCCCTCTTTCATCTTTTCTATCAATTCATTAATTTTGCTATCACACTGTGCAATAATATATTGAACCGCTTGCTCCTTAATCTTATTTGTAGCTTCAGAGCCAAAGTCCGTGGCATCTGACCATTGTTTCAACTTTTCTTTTACATATTCCACACTATTTGCCTGACTTACAGCATTTGTGCATATAGAAACAAGCTGGTCAACCACTTGTCCAACATAATTATCTACATTATCCTGCACAATAGCCCCCACTGCCTTACTAAATTTATCGCCGTTTTTTTCAATACCCTTCGTCAAATTACCTGATGTTTTTGACAACCATTCATTTAATAATCCCGTTCCCTTATCAATCGCCTCCTCACCTTTGCCTGCAACAATGGTTGCCGTCTTATTAATTAACTCTCCAGCCATAGAGCCTGGTTTTGCCACCCATGTAGAACTTGATTTATATAAAGGAACCGCTTTACCAGCAGACAAATCCGCAATATCAATTGCACTCTCCACAAGAGCCAAACCAACAATAATCGCAATTTTAGCCATAGGAACCAATGCCGTTAATGGTGGGGCTCCAAAAACAGATGTTGCAATCGCCGTTGCCGTTCCTGTAATTTCCTTATCTGTAAATGCATACACCAAATTCGATGCAAAACGAATACCATAAATACTAGCATATGCTTTTTCTACACCATGGTCACCGCCATAGATAATATACTCAACCTCTTTTCCATACAAGTAATTATTGTTCATATCCATCCGTGTTAACGTTTTAGGATTTGCCCCTTTTTCTTTTTCAATCGTACTATAAGAAAACATCTCAAGCATATAATCGCTAATATAGAAATTATCTCTTGCTCCCTTTAATTTTGTTGAAATGCCTTTAAACATATTATTCATTATCTTAGTAGAATTGCTTAATGCTTTCTTTTGGTTGGTGGACTTTTCAGTTCTATTCCCTAGTTGATGACTATCACCCTTATGCGACTTCCATACTTGACTCGGACGATTTGTCATACCAGCAACGGAATTTGAATTAGCCACCCCCTCTTTTTGCTTCTCCTTCTCTGCTTCTTTCTTATAATCTTCCTTTTTTTCCTCTACCTTTTTCTTCTTTTTTTCCGTTTTATTCTCTGTTTCATTTTGTTTATAATTTTCAACCAAATACGAATAAAACGCTTTCTCCTGTGGCTTCTTTAAATCAGGATGTGCCTCATCATCCCAATTGATAGGGAATTCACCAATTGCCGGCTGTTGAATTAACCCCTTTGATTCTACCGCTACTGAATCCAACTCACTCTGTGTTGGATATTGAATCTTATTTCCAAATTTCTTATTACATACATTTTCAAGTGTTCCGCAATTTGAACCCATTTCGGAAAACGCCCATTCTCCAACTTTATACTTCTGCACACAATCTCTGATTTTTTTCAAGGTTTTAGAAGAACGTTTTACTTTGTTTTTCAATTCCGTAATTTGGCTTTTGTCAAAAGTATTTCGAATACGTTCAATTTCTTTTTTGTCACTTTGTGCCTGTGTGTCCTTTTTTAATTGACTAACGCTTGCCGAATTCTCCCATTTATCAAGTTTAGTACTAAGTGAATCTATTAAATTCTCTATTTTTTCAAGATGTTTTATTAAACCTGTATCGCTTTCATTACCATCAAGCCAGCCAATTCTATCAGATAAAAGTCCATAATAATCCTCACCTTGTTTTTTTGCCTTAGCAATTACATTATCTAAATTATTCTTTTGTTCCTGAATGGGAGCATGATACCTTTGATAAACACGGTCATACTTTTCAAGAATACTATTTAATTGATGAAAATACTTATTATTCTTGTCTTCTAAAAAATCTTTTACCGACACTTCCTCTCCATCAATTTCCAACTTTTTATCTTCATTTAATCCTTTTAAACATTGCATAAGACGTACAGACAAATGCAGTAACCCCTTATTTTCACTGTACTCTCTAAAAAATTGCTCCAGATAGTTAACATTAATCTTGTTGTCAACACCTTTTGTTAAATACTTTTTATACTGACTGGAATTTTGCATATATTGCTCTAAATCATCAATAATTTTCTGTGTTCCCTGTACTGATGCTTTTTTATTCTTTACAATAGAATCATCTATACAAGTTGTCCATTCCCATTTATTGGATGATTTTTCATAACTTAAATCAATTTCTTTTGCATTTCTGAAAAATTCATAAGAATAAATATATCTTACATAGTCCTCCATCATTCCTTCAATCAAAGCTTTACTATTCCCCAGGTTTTGACTCATTATTTGAAAGCATTCCTGATTTGGAAAATCAGGCTGTAATATTCCACTACTCATTTCATAATTACCAATGCAATCTCTTGCTTTTTGACATTCCTCTATTATCTTTGCATGTTCTTCATAATATTCATTTTTCTTTTCCACCATATCTGTTTTTTTACCCATGCTTTTAAACAAACTAACGGCATCAAAAATACTGGTTCCCATATTTACAGGACCACGGTATTTCATAAAATTTACAATTTGTGTCTTTGTAATCGCCGGATTCATAAGACTACCATTCTTGCCTTGCAAAACATTTAACTTAAAAGAATTTTCCTCAACCGCAATATTTTGTAAATCTGTACCGCTTACACTTCCTCTAAGTTGTTTTGCCCATGTTGCTGCTGTATCTTTATCAATCCCACCTGCCATAATCGTATCACAATAAAAGCCTTCCATTTTATCCAAAAAATCTTTTGTGTTATTGGATGAAGCAAGTAATCCATACATTTTTTTCAATTGATAATCATAATTTGTCAATACGGTATTTGCCGTCAAATCCCCCGCCGATACAGCCATAGCATTTCCTAAATTAACACGCGACACATCAACCATTGTTGCCGACATTACAAGCATAGGAACAAGCACTACCACCAAAAACACTGAAATTGCACCTCTTCTTTTCAAAACAAACCGAAACATAATCCTCTCTCCTCATCTATTTAAACTTGTTAATTAGGTCATTTACCTTTTGAAATATATCTTTAACCTTCGTCGCAAATGATGTGCCATCCAAAATATCGCAAGCAAAATCAACATTACGGACAAATTCCGGTACATCTGTTACCGAAGCCTGCGAACAAGAAGACGCCTTAAATATCATTAAATTATCTGATCCAATAAACTTAATCGGAAATTTAATCTGATAAGATGCTTCCACAACAAAATCTCCATAAAGTACATGATTTTTATAATCTGACTTTACCTGACTTCTTTTTACCTCCGGAGCATTTCCCATGAAAGTAAAACCTTTGCTGATAATTTCTTTGTAAACTTCGTTCTGAATTTCATCTTCAATCGTTTTCATAGAACCAAACAAATATCGATATGGTTCTGCGTCCACCTGCTCTGAATCTGTAATCATAGTTTTACCTTCTTCTAAATTATCCCTCAATGGATTTGTCACCTTTTCAGCACCTATAATTGCATATCGACTTACAATATCATCAATTCGTGCCTGTTGATAATAAATATTTCCCATCATCATTATGAAAAACAGGACAAAAAACATGATTGGAAATACAAATGTCGCTTCAACAATAGCTACCGCTCCTGTTTCATCTCGTAATATACTCATTTTTTCTCTTCTCTTTTCCATAACAATTCCCTTTCCTTTAGTGGTAATAACTTTTCGGTGGTAAAATTCCACCGAAAAGTTATCAGCAGAAACTCTTACTAACTATTCAGGTTGTTTAATTGCTTTTTTTCCACTTTCTTCAATCGATCCAAACAATGTATTTAAAAGCGACTCGATCTTACCCCTAAACACAACCGCAAGCAGGATAGCAATTCCAATCAGAACGACAATAGCAACAATATTCACTTCACCTTTCTCATCATGAATAAATCTCCTTCCAAACAATTTCGCATTTGAATACCAACGATACAACATAACTTCCATCATAAACACCTCCTATCTGCATTTTATATTTACAATGCCTATCCCAGATTTGAGAATATAGGCACTATAATCATAATAAGAATTCCAATAAACATGATGCACATCGGAATCAATAATTTGCTGGCAGCTTTTTCTCCCTGCTGCTTAATCAAATTCCTCCGAATATTCCAAATTTCACGACTTTGCTCTTTCATCATTTCCGTCAATTCACGATTTCCTTTATTCATTCCCTGAATAAGCATAGAAGTAAATTTTTTGATATCAGCAGTCGTACACCTAGTGGCGAATCTGGTAAGTGCATCACTTTCAGATACTCCATTATTCATTTGTTCAACCACATCCTGCATTTCTATGTACAAATCCGATTTTCCTGTATATGCAACTTTCTCCCAAGCGTCACGAACAATCATTCCTGCATTAATTAACAAAGCAAGTTTGGAAACAACATTCGCAAATTCAAGTGAAATCTCCTCGGTCCTTTTCTCCACTTTCGCCTTTGGTAAAGTATCGTAATAATAATAAATAGCAGCTGCCATCACAAACATAACAACAAGTACAATTGGTTCCACTGTCAATCCATACACAAAAAATGACAAAACAAATACAAGCAATGAAAGCGACAAGCTCTGTGCCGAATTAATTCTTAAATAATAATCCGCATATTTTGTTCCATGTAAAATTTCAATGTACTGTCTTTTGCTTCTTACATGCGCATTTTGAATCAATCTAGGTATTTTATTAATTAAATAAAAACCAACATTATAAGTTTCACATAATGGATATTCCTTTGAATTAAGTGGCTCCAGCAAACCGTCGTATTTATTATTAAATACTAAAATTCCGCAATAAATCAACGCAAGAATACTACCAACCCCCATTATGCAAAGCATATCAACTGTTAAAATCATTTTTCTCCCCCTTTCATCAAACCTTTATATCAAGTATTTTTTTGCCAACAAAATAAGCGGTGACAAATGCAATTACCCCAACTGTTGTTGCAACCAGTCCAGTTGGCGTAACAAAATTTGAAGCTAAATCCTCACCAAGCATCTTGATCATTCCCACAATCATAACAGGCATTATCATCATTATTTTTTGCTCCATTTGATTTGCAGATACCATCGTTTCGATTTCATTTTCTATCTCCATTTTATCTACAATAATCTGTTGTGTATTTTGTATGATTTCCTTGATGTTGCCACCTTTTCTGTATGCTGTTTCAAACACATTTGCAAAACTTTGTATGTCATCAACACCACTTCGTTCTCCTAAATTCATAAGTAATTTCTCAATTTCAAAGTTATTATGAATACCATCTATGATTACCTTAAGTTCCTTTATAATTGACTCGTCTTCCCCATACATAAGCTGCAAGTCATCATATGCTGATATAAATGCCCCTGTAACATTTTGTCCACTGCTTAACGAAGTCGATACAGAATCCAATAAATCCCTAAATTGTATTTTTAAAACATTCTTCTTTTTCTCAATTAACTGTTCCCTTCGTACCGGAATAAAAAGTTTTACTGCAGCACTTCCGACAACAACCATAATTACTACATCGAGAACATAAGTAACAGAAGTTGCTCTCCCCAATTCATCTTTACCAATACCACCATAAAACAAATAAGCCACCACAGCTCCTACAACAAAAGCTAATAATATGTAAATAATTTTTTCAACTTTTTTCATGTAATAAACATGATAATTATATACAGGAACACCAACCTCGGACATATACCACTGTGGCTCTCTCTCTTTCTTCTTTTTCATAACAATCCCCTTTCTCAGATAACTTTCTTTACCCCGGCAAGTTTCAGTTTATAATCATTTACCAACGGATTTTTTGTTCTTACAAGACTTCCGCTAACCTTTTCAAGTGTACTATTTTCATCCTCTTCAAATACATAGAGCGGATTTAACTGAATCTCACCATCCCGGTAACCTAAAACTTCTGTAATCTCCATTGTCTTACGTGAGTGGTCACGCAATCTTGACAAATGAACAATAACATCTACTGCGGACGCAATCTGTTGCCGAATTGCTTCCAGTGGCAGCCCATCTGCTCCCTGCAGCACCATTGTTTCTAATCGGCTCAGCATATCATGAGTCGAATTGGCATGTCCGGTCGACAATGAACCATCATGTCCGGTATTCATCGCCTGAAGCATATCAAGCGCTTCACCGCCTCGAACCTCACCGACTACAATTCTCTCTGGTCTCATTCGAAGAGAAGATTTAATCAAATCACGTATCGTAATTGCACCTGCTCCTGCTGCATTTGCATTTCTAGTCTCCATACTTACCAGATTCTCAATTCCGGTAATCTGTAACTCCGCCGAATCCTCAATCGTAATAACACGTTCCGTCTTTGGAATATAATTGGAAAGTGCATTCAAAAAAGTCGTCTTTCCGGAACCGGTTCCGCCACTGATAAAAATATTGTATTTCGCCTTTACCAGACATTCTAATTTATCCGCAATCTCCTGTGTCAGAGAACCATAGGAAATCAGTTTATCGATTGTCATCGGTTCCTTGGAAAATTTACGAATCGTTACCGTTGGACCACACAATGCAATTGGTGGTAAAACTACATTAACACGCGAACCATCCGGAAGTCTTGTATCTACAATTGGATTTGCCTGGTTGACTTCACGACCTGCCAGACCGACAATACGCTGGATAATATCCTCCAATCTGCGCTGACTCTCAAACTTGCGGTTTAATTTTGTCAAAGTTCCATTCTTCTCAATAAAAATATTGTCCGGTCCATTAATCATTACTTCAGTCACATTATCATCCGATAAAATGGAATCCAAAATACCAAAACCACGAATAGAACCGTAAATTTCCTGAACTATTTGAACCTTTTCCTCAATTGAAAAGAAGCCATCCTTTGTTTTTTCAAAAATTAATTCTTCGATTTTATCTTCCAGTTCTTCATTACTCATAGATGTTATCGCTAGGTTATCCATGATATACTGTCTGGTTTCCTGGATCATGACATCCATCTGTGTTTCTTTCTTTTCCATGTTTTCCTCCACTACGGTTCTACCCGTATAGCAATTGCTGTTATGTTATCGGTTTCCTCTCTTTTTTTATTTTCTTCCACTAACTCCAACAGATTTTTTTGTATTATTTCATCTTTCTTTGCTTTATTCGGTCGAAGTTTTCTCCACATTTCTTTTTCTTGTAATTTATGGACAAATCCATCCGAGCAAAGCAAAAAAGTCTCTGCCAAATCGATATTTCCGGAAAAGAATTCTGTCTGAATATTGCCCCTTGCTCCAATGCACTGCAGTAATTGATTCTTTCTTGTATCTCTCTCCGCTTCAGTCGGTGTAATAATCCCCATCCGGACTTCCTGCATCACTCTGCTATGGTCGTTTGTAATCTGCTCCATCGTTCTTTTACCGATTTTATAAATTCTGGAATCCCCAACATGTATTCCAAAATAGCGTCCCGGCAACATCAGCAAAAGTGACACTGTCGTTCCCATTGCTCCTCCCATATCATTGCCGTACTCTATGAGATACTTATTGTGCTCTACCAAAAGTTCGTCAAGCTGCTTCCTTAATTGATTTACTTCCACTCCCTGTACTAACAGTTCCTTGAATTCACTGTCATACCATTTTTCTATTTTCTCTATCATGGACTGACTTGCGAACTCTCCATGGGATAATCCCCCCATGCCGTCACAAACCACAGCAAGCCCAACATTTCCAACGATTGAATCCTGAATATGGATACACGCCGAATCCTGATTCACTTTTCTCGTTGTACCCACATCGGATACTACACCACATTGAAACTCCATATTTTTTCTCCTAACGCAGTTGCAGTATATATTCATCTCTTCCAAAACGAATGACATCGCCATCCTTGATTTGAACATTAATATTGCTTTGTATTTTCTCCCCATTGACAAAAGTTCCATTTTTCGAATTGGCATCTCGAACAAAAACAATTTTCCCCTGTTCGTCCAACACGATGCTGGCATGCAGCCTTCCAACTGTCGGTTCAGAGGTTACATAATCTACATACTTTTCTTCGCGCCCAATCTTAAAGTCTTTTTTATTAATCGGAATTTGACTGTTTGTTTTTTTATCTATCAAATATGGCATAAATAATGACGCTTCACTATCATCAGCTAATAAAGTTTCGCCGATTTCCTGTACCGCCTCTTTTTCCTTTTTCTTTGAAACATCCACTGATTTTTTCTGTCCCGGAATTTCAAAGGCAAATGAATCCGCCTGTTTTTTTTCCTGCTTCTTCTCTTTTTTCTTTTTCTTTGAAAATAAGCCAATTATGCCTTCCTTTTTTTCTTCTTTTTCTGTTTTCATAACATCAGAGGATATCTCACTATTGGGGTCCGGTACATTGTATATCACATTTGGTTTTTCTTTCATTTTTACTTCTCTTACTGGTCTTTCACTTTGTTTATTTTCCTTTTTAACGTCTTTGTTTCTTGCAAAACCAAGTGTTTTTATCTTTTCAATTTTTTCTGCATATTCCTTTAAAGTAATTTTTTCATCTGCCAAATAACTTTGCAAAGTTTCTAATTTGCCAATATCATCTTTCATATCATAGTTTAAATTATGTAACAGTGTAATCAGAAAATCTTTCCATGTTATCTGTGCCAGCAATTCATTTTCAACAGGAAGAAACATCAATTCAATCTTTCGGCTCGACAAATCAATAAATATGTTTTCTGCCTCCAGTACAAAATGCCCCTCATTAAGCATATACTGCGCGCAATCCATTATTGCCGCAATGATTCCCTGTACCGCCGGATATAACTCCTCCCAGCGAACAAGTCCGCCTAAAAACTGGGATAGTTTCATCTTATTTGTCATTTCATACATAAACTTAATTTCATCATTATTTTGTGCAGAAGAAAAAGGAAGAAGTCCTTTAATATCATTATTCTTCAACATCTCCACTTCAACATGATCCATTTGTGCTGCATCATCGACACGATACATCAAAAATTTCTTTTCTCCAAATTCAGCTTCCTGAAAACTAATATTTTTATACATACTCCTGTCCTCCCGGCTGGTATATCGATAATAGGCTGGCATTTTCAGCATTTACAAGGGTGTCCATAATTAATTTTTCCATTCTGGTTTCCTTTACATATGGAAGCTCAGCTAAAATAGGCAAGCCAATTTCCCGCCTTGGTCCTTCACATTTATTTTGTATCACACTTACTTTTGTGGATAAATCAGACCCATTCACTTCATCATATTTGCTTATACAAGTCATAAGTGTCTGTGTTTTTTCCGTTGTTGTGTCACTTCCATCTGTAATAAATAAAACACGGTCAGACAGTGGCATAATTTTTTTTGCTGTATCTTCATTCGCACACGGTAAGTCAATAACAATACAATGAAACTTCCCCATTGCCCGCACAGCATCCAAAAATTCATTCCATTCATTTTGATCCAACTCATCAATTTCATTTGGATTCATCGGTTTAGAAAAAAAATAAACGCCACCATAAGTTTGCTTTAACGAACTTTCTATTTTCATTTGCAGATTTCCTTTTCCACATTTCACAGCAAATAAAACATTCGAGAAATTTGAACTTCCTTCTGCGTTCAGAAAATAATCTATATTCGAAAAACTCTCAAGTGACAAATACATCACCTGAAATCCCTTTTTGACAAGTTGCCTGGTGTAGACTAAGGCTGCCGTAGTTTTTCCTACCCCTCCTGCCGCTGAGGTAAAAGCAATCACTGGCGATTCTTTTGACGTTTCATATGAATAAGTAATTCCGCTTTTTTGCTCTGCTATCGTATCTAAAATTCCTTTATATAGATTTTCTACTTTTTGATATTTGCAAATAGCCGGTCTTCCATTCATTTCCTTAATTCCCATTTCTGAGGTTAATATCATACTCTTTTCTTCAGCTTCTTTGGGAAGCAAAGACGCAACGGAAAGCAAAATATCATATGCTCTGCTTGAAATATATTTTTTTAATGCCGTCGAATCCGAAAATGTGACGATATCAACTTCATTAAAATAATAAATTTTAAAGGCACGAATAAAATGATCTATGTATTTTTCGTCGGTATCTGCTAAAACAATTCTTATCTTCATCATACTCTCCTCGTCCAAAAATCTATTTAATAAATATATTTACTTATATTATAGTAAATATATTTACTAAAATCAATAGTTAATCTTCTCTCTATGCTATTATCAGTATCTAATAATAAAAGAAAGGGATGATGATTCGTTGGCTGATTATTCATATTATACTCGACGAATTCGCGATATTAGGGAAGACAATGATTTAACACAACAACAAATTGCAGAAATATTAGGAACATCCCAAACAATGTACGCACGCTATGAGCGTGGTGCAAATGAATTACCAATCCGGCATTTAATAAAACTTGCAGAATACTATCGACTCTCAACAGATTATCTGCTTGGTCTTACAAATGAAAAGAAACCCTATCCAAGCACAAAATAAAGACGAGATAAGAAACCACACAGTTTCTCCTCTCGTCTTTATTTTATCTGTACACGGCGGCTAGGCCGTCACAATTATTCTGCTGTAGTAGAGATAATCTCTTTTTTATTGTAGCTTCCGCAATTTTTGCAAACACGATGTGGTACCATCAAAGCGCCACATTTACTGCATTTTACCAAAGTTGGAGCAGTCATCTTCCAGTTTGCTCTACGCTTATCTCTTCTCGCTTTCGAAGATTTATTCTTAGGACAGATACTCATGTCGATTACACCTCCTCTGAATTACTCAAACACTTTTTCCATTATACTTGCTTAACTTAGTCTTGTCAACAGTTTTTTAGAAAAAATAGTCGAATTTTCCAATTATATTTTTCAAAAATCTTATTTCAAAAGAGCAACTGTTTCATGAGCAATTGCCAATTCCTCGTTTGTCGGAATAACAGCAACAGTAACCTTAGAATCCGGTGTAGAAATAATCTTCTCCTCACCGCGAATCTGGTTTGCTTCTTTATCCAATGTGATTCCCATATAACCAAAATGATTAAGAATCTGCTCACGCACAACGATGTTATTCTCGCCAAGACCTGCAGTAAATACGATGGCATCTACACCATTCATTGCTGCAATATAAGAACCGATATATTTTGCTGTGCGGTAACTGAATACTTCAACGGCAAGTTTTGCTCTTTCATTTCCTTCGTTAGAAGCCTTGTCCAAATCACGGAAATCACTGGATACGCCGGAAATACCGAGCACACCGGATTTTTTATTTAAGATAACCATAACTTCCTCTAAGGATTTATTCAGGCTGTGTGCAAGATACTCAACGATAGTCGGGTCCATATCACCGCAACGGGTTCCCATAACAAGACCTTCCATTGGTGTCATACCCATACTGGTATCTACAACTTTTCCGTTCTTTACAGCGGAAATACTGGAGCCGTTGCCAAGGTGGCAGACAATAATTTTAGAATTATCCGGGTCCAGGTTCAACATCTGAATCGCACGTTTGGAAACAAAGCTGTGGCTTGTTCCGTGGAAGCCGTAACGACGTACTTTATATTTTTCATAATACTCATATGGAAGACCGTACATATAAGCAACCGGTTCCATAGTCTGATGAAAGGCAGTATCAAATACACCGATGTTTGGCACGCCCGGCATAATTGCCTGACAAGCGCGGACACCGATTAAGTTTGCCGGATTATGTAATGGTGCCAAAGGACTGCATTCTTCAACACCGGCAATTACTTCGTCATCTATAATAACGGATTTTGTAAATTTCTCACCACCATGTACCAAACGATGACCAATGGCGTCAATTTCATCTAAGTTTTTGATGACACCATAATTTTCATTCGTCAAAGCATCCAATACCATGCGGATTGCTACTTCGTGGTCCGGCATAGCCTGCTCAATCACAACTTTTTCTCCACCATTTGGCGTATGGTTCAAACGTCCGTCAATTCCAATTCTTTCGCAAAGGCCCACTGCCAATGCAACCTCTGTCACGGAGTCAATCAACTGATATTTCAGTGAAGAACTTCCGCAGTTAATAACTAATACTTTCATCATAACCTCCATTTCAGAGCGTAGCTAAATACTATGTCTGTTATTCATACCGTATTATTATACGCCTGAATTTTCAAAAAAACAAGCGTACATTTGTAAATTTATGCAATGGATAATCCTAAATCACCCAATCCCAGAATCCATCCTGCTCTAACTCACTTCTCGAATCTCTGCTATACTGCAATTCCGGATTTTTCACATTTACTTTCATGCCGGCGGAAACCGATTTAACAATAAATGCATTACCGCCAATTGTAACACCGTCGCCAATGACGGTATCGCCGCCAAGTACCGAGGTTCCGGAGTAAATTGTTACGTTGTTTCCGATTGTTGGGTGTCGCTTTTCGCCCTTAAGAAGCTGACCTCGTTTTGTGGATAACGCTCCAAGCGTAACTCCCTGATAAATTTTTACATGGTCTCCAATTGTTGTTGTCTCACCAATTACAATGCCGGTTCCATGGTCAATGCAAAAATACTTGCCGATGGCAGCACCCGGATTGATATCAATTCCTGTCAGGCTGTGTGCATACTCTGTCATAATACGTGGAATCAACGGCACACCAAGAAGCACCAGTTCATGGGCAATGCGGTAAACCGTAATAGCAAAAATACCGGGATAAGAAAAAATAACTTCATCGGTACTGTATGCTGCCGGATCACCATCATATGCTGCCTGAACATCGGTGTATAAATACTCTCGTATCATCGGGATTTTCGAGAAAAATTCTTCTACAATTTTTTCTGCTTTATTTGATAAATCCGATTTTGGGCACTGGTCACATGTCTCATCATTTCCCAATACGCGTGCAATCTGTTTGCGGAGATGATACTGGACAAATTCCATGCGGTCGCCCACTAAATATTTGATATATTCACTTCTCACGCGGTTGGTATCAAAAAATCCCGGAAACAAAATCCGGCGAAGTTCTTCCAATACCTGAATCAATACATTTTTATTTACAATATTCTCCGTATCCATCCGAACTGTCACCGGATACTCTTTGTAACTTTCTAATATGGCTTCTATCATTTTCTCTGATTTCTCGATCAAAGTCTGCCCCTCCATTCTTTTTCCATCCTTTCTGATTATCGTAACACAAAACACTTCTATTTGTCCATCTCTACCGCATAAGATAGAGTAAAAACCGTGAGGTATTGTTATGATTGTCGGCTCACTTCTCTTTATCGGCTTCCTTTTATTTTGCCCGGAAGCAGCGATTTCCGGCAGTAAATATGGCTGTTCTCTGTGGATTTTCGAACTAATGCCGTCAATTCTTCCATTTTTTATTGCCTTAAATTTCTTCCGGCTGCAATTAAAAAAAGCATCCGAACATCCGGCATTTCTCCTTCTTGGTCTGCTGTGCGGTTATCCCGCCGGTGCGGATTTGGTGAGTAAACAATATGAAAAGGGACTGCTGACAACAGACAAAGCTTATTTTTATCTTGGATTTGTCAATAATCCCAGTCCCATGTTTATCATGGGGTACTGTTGCAGCACCATCTTAAATGTTTCAACACCAAAAGCGATCCTTTTTTTCCTCACACTGGTTCTGTCCGCTTTTTTAGGAAGTTTTTTTGTCTCTTCCATTCTGAAAATAATCGGTAGAAATAAAAACACTTCCCATGGCAGCAGTCCGCATAACGAATGTTCCCCGCAAAAGCTTCCTTTTTCCAAACTAATGGATAAAATTATTTTGGATAGTTTTATCCTAATTACAAAAATCGGCGGTTATGTGATTTTGTTTTCGATTTTTGCCTGTTTCTTGAAAATGCTTTTGCCTACCTCCAGTTTATTCGGCATTGCCTGTCTTGGTTCTATGGAAATCACAACCGGAATGTCCTATGTTGCAACTGCTCCACTTTCTCTACAAATAAAAGAAGTTCTAAGTGCTTCGATTCTTGCCTTTGGCGGTCTGTGTGCAGCCGCACAAACGAGCAGTGTTCTATCGCAGTCAGAACTTCCCATTTTCCCATATCTTATTAATAAACTGATAAATGCCGTAATTGCCGGCAGTCTGGTTTATTTACTCTTCTGCATTTTTTAAGAAGGCATCTTCCGGAACCTCAAAGGATTCCTGTCCTTGTGGCTGTGGCTCAAGCTGTTCCGGCTGTTCCGGCTCTTCCGGCATCTGCGGCTCACTGGCTGCGGCTGCTTTAGTCGGCTCAAGCTGCATCATAAGTTCTTCCTTATTACTCTTCATCAACTGAATACTGTTTTTAAGTGCGCTGGTAAGCATGCGGGATTTATTATCAATTTCTTTTAATGATTCTTCCACATGTCCCTGTGCCTCGCTCAATAAATCATTTGTATACAAAAGTGCTGCTTTTCTCATCTGATCACTTTCGTCCTGTGCGGCATTCACCAGACGCTCTGCCTCTTCCGTTGCCTGACGCATAATGTCCTCGGCACGCTGATATGCGGTCTGAACAATCTCGTTCTGGTCAAGAATCTGTGCCGTCTGCTGCTGCGCCTGAGATAGCATATCCTCCGCACGCTGCTGCGCTTCATTTAAAATGCCATCGCGATTTGTAATGATTTTCTGATAGCGTTTGATTTCTTCCGGTGCACACAGACGAAGTTCGTCTAATAAATCATAAAGCTGCTCGCGGTCTACGACAACTTTACTTGGATAAAGTTTTGATGGTTTACACTCTTCTACATAATTGTAAATCTCGTCAATTGCCTGCTCAATTCTGGATGGATTCATATTCTTCTCCTTTTCTCGTTCTTCCGGCTCCCTTATTTGGCACGAAGGAACACATGCTGATTGTTTTTATATTCTTTGATTCTCACAATTTCAAACTGCTCGGTGTCGACATAATCGACCGGTGTGTCTAACGAAGTTTCTAAAATCAGAATCGTATCCGGATTCATGATTTTAGCATCACCAAGCCACTCTAAAATCTTTGGCTCAAACCCTCTCTCATAGGGAGGGTCGGCATAAATAATATCAAACGTTTCCTGCTGTCTTGCCAGTTTGGAAATCGCATAACTGACTTCCACCGGAAATACAACTGCCTGACTTTCTAACTTTGTTTTTTTCAAATTCGCCCGAATACAGGAAAGTGCTTCTTTGCCAAATTCAACAAAGACTGCTTCTTTGGCACCTCTGCTGATTGCCTCAATTCCAATCGCTCCGCTTCCACTAAATAAATCCAAAAAACGGCAGCCCGGAATGTCATCCTGTAAAATATTAAAAAGCGTTTCCTTAATCCGGTCGGTCGTAGGTCTTGTCCCCCTGCCCTCCGGAGACACTAGAGGAAGCCGCCTTGCCTTTCCTGCAATCACTCTCATATCCAATTCTTCCTTCCCAATGCTTATCGTTTTCATTGTATATGATTTACGCCTTTTTTTCAAGGAAAACATTCACCTTACAGCGTAATCTGCCCCAAATACCGGTTCAAACGGTTTCTCAAACGTTCATTTTTCTTATACAAAAGTGCTTTTTCATCTGCCGACATCTCCTTTGCCTCTTTGGACGCCTGCTGCAACAACTTCGCGTCTTCAAAAATATCCGCAATTAAAAACACCTGCTCTCCACTCTGGCGGATGCCGAATAAATCCCCCTGTCCGCGGAGTACCAAATCTTCTTTTGCAATATAAAATCCATCGTTGGAATTGACTAAAACCTGTAGCCGCTCCCTGCTCTCTTTGGTTTCTTTTGTCGACATCAAAATACAATAGGACTGCCACTTACCACGTCCGACTCGTCCTCGAAGCTGATGTAACTGCGCCAGTCCAAAACGCTCTGCATTTTCTATCATAATCACACTGGCATTTGGCACATCAATTCCAACCTCAATCACTGTTGTTGAAACTAAAATATCGATTTCACCTTCTGCATAACGTGCCATAATATCTTCTTTCTGCGCCGGTTTCATTTTCCCATGAAGATATTCAATCGTTACCGAAGGTGGAAACTGGCTTTTGAGTTCCTCGGTGTAAAGCATTACACTTTCCAGTTCGGATTCGTCGTCCTGTTCCACCATCGGGCAGATAATATACACCTGCCGCCCTTCTTCAATCTGTTTTAGCATAAATCGATACATCTAAATTATCTTTTAAACCAAAAGCTATTTGCTCCATTTGAGAATAAGAAAAATCTTTTTTTTCATGACATGCCTCCTGAAAAATTG
>OGEU01000228.1_pt1 | contig 62029 bp, 52 predicted proteins | sample 1570651 | NCBI WGS metagenome assembly OGEU01 (sample SAMEA2582129, study PRJEB24529) | metagenome | biome: Human gut stool | place: China | collected 2011 | reverse complement strand
GCGTGGGCGATGGCTTCGTTTCCTTTCATTAATACAACTTCTTCTGCCATATTCTTTTCTTTTATTCTACTTTTACTTTATACACAGATATACATCCGTCCGGACAAACCGTTGCACACGAGCTGCATCCGTTACAGGTATCTTCCTTCACTTGCCAGGCATAGTTATAGCCTTTCATGTTTACCTCTTTATTGAGGGCGATTACATCGAGCGGACACGCCACTACACACAGGTTGCATCCTTTGCAACGCTCCGTGTCGACTACGATTGCTCCTTTGATTTTTGCCATAATCTTTATTTATTACGTTATCTTTGAGTTCGATTACTGATTAAACATATCTTTTATTGATTGAACATATCCTTGTGGTAGAAGTTGAGGATATCTATTACCATTTTTCTTGCCTGAACGGCAGGACCTTCCGGATTGATATCAATGGCAAACTGGTAATTATCCAGTGCCTGTTTCCAATCTCCTTTTTTCCGGTAGGCATTTCCCCGTAAATAGTAAAGAGTATCTTTCTCTTTTTCGACAGAAGTGTCTTGGAGAAGCTGGTCCAATTGCTCAATCGCTGTGTCCACGTCCCCTTGATTGATAAGCTCTTTTAGGTTGTCTATTTGCTCCATTTCTTTCGTCTTTCGGGATTCTGAAACGCAAAGATAGTTTTTATTTATGTAAATGGGGCAAACGTGGACGGAAATTTGCAACGTTTTGAGTTTATTGCATATTAGATGAATAAATAATTAAAAGTGGTTTGATTGACCTGTGTTTCACGTTTGGGGTGGTTGTAGGTCACAGTAGATTACAAAGGTACGGAAGAAAGTGAAGAGGTAAGGATGATATAAAGTTTTGATATGTCCTTGTATATATTGAAAGATACCGTATTTTTGTGCATATATTAAATAAGATAGGTTATGCTGGATGTTATTCTGATTATAGTAAGCGCCCTCTGCATGATAGCCGGGTTGGCCGGCTGTGTGCTTCCGTTCCTCCCCGGTCCTCCCATAGCATATTTGGGACTGGTATTTCTTCATTTTACAGATAAGGTACACTATACTCCGACACAGTTGATAATCTGGCTGTTGATTGTAGCCGTGGTGCAGGTGTTGGACTACTTTACTCCGATGCTTGGCAGTAAGTATAGTGGTGGCAGTAAATGGGGAAATTGGGGATGTATAATCGGGACCCTTGTCGGACTTCTTTTCTTGCCTTGGGGTGTTATTCTCGGTCCGTTTCTGGGAGCAGTGATTGGTGAATTGCTTGGCAATAAAGAGTTCTCGCAAGCACTCAAATCAGGAGTAGGCTCATTAATCGGATTTATACTGGGCACTTTGTTGAAGTTTGTTGTCTGCGGTTACTTTTGCTATCAGTTTATCCTCGGATTTATCAAGTGATACTGATAGAAAAAACTGTGTTTTTGTACGCTAAGCGTTTCTTTTTCTACATCAAGTATGCAGTCAGTAATGAAAAGGACTTGACAAACGCATTTTTATGTTGTATATTTGTAGAAGTAACGTGCAATAAAACTATAAATTAAAATTTGAAAATGAAAGAAAGTAATCCATATAAGCGTCTATATTTAATTATAATAAAGTGTAATATTACAACAGATGTCCTAGGTGATACTTCTGGAATTTAGGGTATAACTAATCCCTTCAAAGGCTTAAGGCTGCAATCTATTACAGGTTTTGCAGCCTTTTTTGTTGTATAAATTCTAATATAAGCCACTGCAATGCCTTTTGAAAGTTTATAATAAACTCTATACCCGTTTATAATAAACGATGAATGTTTTTATTATAAACTTAAAAAAAGTTTGTGTATGAAGGATAAACTATTTTCAATGGATTATGAAAGCGAAAAAACAAATGAATGTTTTGGGGACATTTAAGTGGTAAATATTGAATACATATTTCCCGGATATACGCTTGGATTATTCAAAAAAAATAGAGGCAGCTATTTTATTTGAGGTGATCCCCCGAATAATAATAGCTGCCTTATTTTGTAAGTCTTTTCAGGCTTATTTTATTGGAATCTTATTTATACGGTTCTGGTGGCGTCCCCCTTCAAACTGTGTGGAGAAGAACTCTGTCAGAATCATGTCCGCCTCTTCAGTACTGATGAAGCGACCCGGCATTACCAGGATATTGGCGTCATTGTGCTGACGGGCGAGGTGCGCTATTTCTGCATTCCAGCAGAGTGCGGCACGAACTCCCTGATGTTTGTTCAGCGTCATATTGATTCCGTTTCCACTGCCGCAGATAGCGATACCGGGATAACATTCACCCGATTCTACTGCAAGGGCCAGCGGATGAGCATAGTCCGGATAGTCTACACTTGCGGTAGAGTTTGTTCCGAAGTCTTTGTAAGCCCAGCCTTTTGCTTCCAGCCAGCCGCGAACATATTCTTTCAGTTCAAAACCGGCGTGGTCGCATGCTAATCCGATTGTTTTCATTAGAGCATTGCTTTTACTTGGTTATATACGTTCTCGGCAGTAAATCCAAGTTTCTCATCCAATACAGTGTAAGGAGCAGAGAAACCGAAAGATTCCAATCCCCAAACTTTACCGTGGCAACCTACCAGACCTTGAAGAGTGACAGGCAAACCGGCAGTCAGACCGAAGATTTTAGCTTCTGACGGAAGGATTGATTCCTGATATTCTTTAGGCTGGCTACGGAACAACCCTTCGGAAGGAGCAGATACGATACGTACCTTTATACCGTCTTTGCGAAGTAATTCAGTGCCGGCTACCAGTGTAGCAACTTCCGAACCGGAAGCTACCAGGGTAACGTCCGGGTTCTCATCTGAACCAGCTACGATATAAGCACCCTTGGTGGCTTGTTCGTAATCAGTTCCAGCCGGAAGATTAGCGATGTTCTGACGAGAGAAAATCAATCCTGTCGGAGTAGACATATTTTCCATAGCAAGTTTGTATTCACTAATAGCACTTTCTACGATTTCTCCCTCACAGGATTGAAAATATGTCAGCCATTCTTTTTCAATTGTATCTACGTGCTGATAATCCAGCCAGCATCTGCTATAATCCATCTGTTTCTCCTCATATTCTGCAAGTTTTGTATTTTATCAAAAGATTTAAAAATCTCTAATTTTCTATCCTCACTCTTTAAGAAAGGGCTGTGCAAAACAAACCTTCCGCTTATTCTGAACAGCCCCATGAAACTAAATTACCTGTTTCTTTTTGTTATTATTTTGTATGCTCTTTTGCAAACTTGTCATACTCAGCATTAACTTTGCTAATCTTCGTATCCCATTTGGTTGAAAGCTCTTCAATCTTCTTAGCAGGTGTTGTTGCATTTGCATATACAGGATAACAGAAATCACCATAGTCGATTTCACTAATCATTGGCAGATAAGAAGTAGATTTATGCTTCTCTTCCAACATCATAGCGATTGTTTCATCTACTGCACGGTCATCTCTGAACTGTGGGTAATACTGCTCAAGAATCTGATCATGAGGAGTATATCCTTCAACAGGCTCTGTGTACAAATCGTAAGCAAATGCAATCTTCTCAGCTTTTTCCTGATCGAAGCAGCTTGGCATAACAACGATGTTGTCGTTTGGTACTGTCTTATTTGTAGCACCCTTCTGATCCTGGTTGTATGGGAACATTACGAATCCCCAGTCATCTTCCATATCAGCAAACGCACTAATCTCATAAACCTCAGCAGTCTGCATAGCAGCTTCGCCATCACGGAATGCAGCTTTATACCAATCCCATGCTACGTTTTCTGATGGTTTTGGCTTAATATAACCTTTCTTAATCAAGTCAACACCCCAGTTCATAGCATCTTTGAACTCTTTGGATGTAATTGCATCAACATATTTACCGTCTTTGTCACGAGATACAAATGTTGCATTGTTGTTAGCTGCACACATTGGCAGATAGTATTTTGAGAAACTTGCCATAGCATACTGGTCTGTTTTACCATCACCATCGGTATCCTTTGTAAGTTTCTTACAATACTCTTCGAACTTGTCCCATGTCCACTGATTGTTTTTCTGCAAATCATATGGCTCATCTTCCGGAATACCAGCTTCCTTGAAGAGACGTTTATTGTAGAAAATACCACCACGTGGCTCACTGTCTGGGCTCATACCCCAGATACCATCACCAATGCTCATCAACTCTTTAACTGTTGGATTCCATTTTTCTTCATCGAAATTGAACTCCGGAAGAGTTGACAAATCATACATCAAGCCTTTCATCAAAGGCTCAGAAACAAATTCCTGATACAGATAGTAAATTTCGTATTTTGGACTACTTGCCATAACGTCATTTACATAATCTGATTTTGCATCTGTATAGGAATAAACAGAATCACGAGTAATTTTGAAATTGTACTTCTCCTGAATACTCTTCCAGTACTCATTCTGCTTTTTACCAAACTCGTCGGTTCTGTCTGCAAGGGTATCTTTGGAAGTATACCAGTCACCTACCGTGATATCCATGCCACCAAGGTCACTAAATGTTTTCTTGTTTGAAGAAGATGATGTTTTTGCGCCATCGCCTGATGCACTGCCTGCATCATTGGAGGAGCCGCCACATCCAGTAAGAGAACCTACTGCAAGAACAACACAAAGACCCATCGCAATCAGCTTCTGCATGCTTGCTTTCATTTTGTTTTGCCTCCTTATTTAATATATTGTTATACCGGAAAATCCCGGTGATAACCTAAGTCATTACTGCCCGACGGCACCTGCCAGAACAGGCAGATGCCAAATAGGGCAAATTATCTTTGTTACATCTTGATACCAGACTGACTCAAACTTTCTACGAAGCCTTTCTGTGCAAATAAATATACAATAATCAAAGGAATAATTACCAACAATGTACCTGTACCAATCATGGCGGATGCATAAGCGGTCGACGCTTTATCAAGACCTGTGGTTGCTTTCACATAAGAGTTCAGCACCTCAGACAAACGAGCCACTTTGTTTGCCAGAATCGAATAGTTTGGAAGAAACATTCCTGAATAAAAACTATCCGTCCACTGCCATACAAAGGAGAACAGGAAACATGATGTAATCATTGGTTTTGCATCCGGCAGCATAATACGCACGAATGTTTTAACCTTACCACATCCATCTACATAAGCAGCTTCTTCCAATTCCTTCGGAATACCACGGAAGAACTGACGAAGCATGTAAATGTACAAACCATTTTTCAATCCCATACATCCAAGACACATAAATGCGTATGGTGCAAAGGAATCCAATAAGTTCAGTGGCTGCCCCGTTATCAGGCTGAATATTCCGAGAATATCAAAATAACGGAAATTCAAATACAGGGAAGACTGAATGGTTGAAGGTGGAATAACGATAACAAGTACCACCATTGCAAACCAAAGGTTCTTCAATGGGAATTTGTATCTCGCAAAACCGTATCCAACTAATGTACAGGATATAATCTGCAAAACACTTACCAATAAAGAAATCCATAATGTGTTACCTAAAGCAGCCCAATAATCCATCAAATCAGCGGCAATCTTAAAGTTATCCAATGTGAAGTGACGTGGAATTACGTTGATTGTCGAATCGTACAAATCACGCTCTTCCATAAAACTAATGGAAATCTTATTTAAGAGTGGCTGCAAAATCAAGAAACACAATCCAAACAACAATACAAAACGCACGATTTTGTAAGCTACATTAAAGGATACCTTGCGCAACAGATAGCCGTTGGATTTTCTATTACGTTCCCTGAAGGCTTTAAACTTACTCATTTTACTCATAATAATATACCCTCCTAGAAATAATCAACGAAACAATACCCAACGCAACAATTACACAAAGGAAATATACCCACGCCATCGCCGACGCCTGACCATAGTCCATTCGTCCACCGATACCGATTGCATCGATACGCTCCATAACTGTGTTGTCTGTCTTCAAGAAGAAGTCAATTACCGTATATACGATATTTACCAAAATCATGGAACTTACCATTGGAAGTGTAATCTTCCAGAAACTTTCCCAGGCTGTACATCCCTCGATTTTTGCCGCCTCGAACATACTTGGCGAAATCGTCTGCAATGCAGAAAGGAAAATGATAATCTGGATACCAGATGCAATCGCAATATCATATACACTATTAATAATATCAAATACATAACTAAACATCTGTGACATCGGACTTGAGTCTGATGTAATCAGGATACTCTCAAGTACACCTGTAATACTTGTATTATTGTTTGTTGCTTCAATCGCATCTTTCATGTCAGCCAAAAGTGTATTTCCACTTTCCAAACCAACAATAACACCGGATGAAAGAATAACCGGCAGGAAGAATATCGCACGAACCGCACCTCTTCCTTTGAAAGACTGATTCAAAAGTAACGCAATAAAGAAACTGAAAATCAATGTTGCCGGAACGTTTGTCAGCATTTTTACCAACTCAGAAATGAGGTTTGGTACAAACTTCTCATCTACCAAAAATGCCTGACGATAATTTTCAAGTCCCGCCCATGTCATGGACAATCCACCTTCAAGTTCTACCGTACTGAAACTCATTCTTAACGACTGTACTAACGGCACAACCAAGAACAGGATAAAACCGATGATGAATGGTGCAATAAATAAATAGCCTGCAACCGCATTTTTAAATGCTAATGTCTTTTTCTTTTTATTCTTGCGAGCCATTTATTCTTCACCTCCCTTCACAGCTGCGAAATCTCTGGCCGCGATTTCCTGGCCATTATATTGATAGTTGCTATAGTTGTAGTTTACAACAACTGCTTTTCCGCCTTCGAAGGTTGTCTTATATACGCCCTCTGCAATTTTTTCATGCTTATCAATTGCTTTATCGTATGTTCCTTCGAATGTTTCATTAAACTTGTTATACAGACTCAAAGTATCTTTCTTCCAGTCATCGTAGTTACAAGCATAGTATCTTGTGTACTTACCATCCTGTAAAACACTTGTCTTTTCAGCAATGTAAGTGAAGTATAATCCGGCACCGGACTCAGCGGACTTCAGGATATTCTCCTTCTCATCATCTGCCAAGTTAATTGCACCGCCAGAGTAATTTATTAAACCATGCAATGCCATGGTATAGAATGGAACCTGCTCATCAATGATGTTTACGGCACGGGCATCTAAGTTCATGTCTGTAACGAAGTCTGCGTAAGGTACTGCATACTGGTTACCACTTGTAATCATAACCTTGTTTCCGCCCTGTTTCAGTGACTGTAATTTCTTAACCTGAAGATTCAAAGCTGCTTCACGCGATACTCTGTCTTTTGGATTGTAGTCACCGGCAAGTGTATTACCGATATCTTCCATACCGATATTCTTGCTGCCGTAACCATTTACTTTTTCTACATAAGTGTCAACCGAATCCATTGCATACGACGGTTTTACCAAGTAATAACTATCGTAATTATGATAATCGGTGTAATCATCATTTGCCTGGTAAGTAATTGGATCCCAGTTATAAAGCTCACACTCTTCACGGCTGACAAACTTCGCTGCATTTCTTGTGGAACTGAATCCGTCAAACCATTTGTCTTTGTATACATAGTTAAATGTACCATTCAGATAAAGCTGCATACCATTTGTCTTATTTGCATAAGCAGTCAAATCTTCCAAATCTGAAGAACTTCCCAAACGTCCTACTGTTTTTACTTTAGCAGCAGATGTCTGTTTCGCACCGGTATTAAACCATCCGGTATACTTCGCATTAATATTGCCAATGCCGGCTTTCTGCAAATCTTCCAAAATCGATTTGGCCTGTGTGTAAGAAGTCAATGACTGAGAGCGAACAACCGGATAACCAAGGATATGCTCGGTATCATCTACGGCACCAATCATCTCAACAGCCAATGCCTGTTTATCACTGTCAACTTTACCAAGACTTGGATATTTCTTCTGAAGATATCCGCGGTACTCTTTTGCCAAATCCGAATAATCGGTTTTATCAGAGAAAATGTATCTCTGGGAAAGTGTTTCATTTGGCAGCCCGTCTTCATAAACACGAACGGTTGTATCCGATTTTGTGGATACATCCATGTTTTCGCCGTGAATCAGACTGTAAATGAATGTACTATAGTTATATCCATTGTTCTTTCCGGAAATATCCGCCTGAACGGTTGCGTAAGAACTTCCCTCTTCAGCAACACAAAGGAATGAACTCTGGGTAGTCTCATTTGCAATGGCAAGCAGTGGGAAATTGGATTTTGTCTCATCGACAATCGTTGTTCGTGCCTGACCATAATCCCAGCCGTAAACATCACTCTGATATCTCTGCTGTCCGGTCTTACCATTGTTGAAGTTAATTTTTCCACCGGTTCCTTCCGGAACAATCATGTAACCTTTTTCATCAACATTTGATGCTCCCATATATGGAAGAACCTGAAGTTTAACAATCGGATAATCTTCGTTATAGGAGATTTCCTTCATCGGTACTTTTACAACCAGCTGGTTATCTTCCAATACATAGTGAACACTAATATCGAAAATTGGTTTCCCTTCGTTACGGGATACTTTGTAATTGCCCATATCTTTTGTACGGTCCTCCAAAGTATATCCTGCTTCTACGAATTTGTCTTCCAACTGCTGAAGACGGGAATCGGTAACCGACTCATCCAAATAATAAATTGGCTCATCCTTCAAGTCAGGGAAAATTTTTTCACCTTTTGTCAACAGCTGCTTGTCGGTAGAATCATCCGACTTACTAAGTTCCTCATAGTTAAAATAAACATAACTTCTGAGTGCTGACTTCTGTGCCGATCTCGACATCTTATCCAGATACTTCTTCATTCTGGACTCTTTGATTGCGACCGGACAAGTGTAGGTTTTTTCAAAATCACCTACGGAATAACTTACTTTAATTTCGTTATCGTTTACTTTCTCGATTTTATAAAACTTATTGTCCCGAATACACTGAGAGTAGTTATCAATCTCTTTCTTCGTGTCAGTACTGTTGGAGTAAGTAAGGTTCAAAGTTGAGCTTAACACATCTTTGTAATGTCCATCGGCATTTGCATACTTCTCTACATCCTCAGCAGTCGGATTGGAGCGATATACCTTTCCGGTTGCCTTGTCTGTAACCTCAAGCTGTGTGGAAGAACCACTCACTGAGAGTTTCAATGAATCATTTTCAATTACTACATCTCCGCTGTTATCATATTCATAAGTTTTCATCTCCTTAGTCCCCTCATCGGAATCACCGCAGGCACTAAGAGCGAAACATGCCATAACTGTAATCAGGAGCAAATACAACTTGTTTTTCATTCTGTCATTTCCTCCTTTCATCAATACATTCGGAAAATGGTTTCTTTGTAAATCGAATAGAAATAGGAGAAACCATCACTAATCAAACTGAAGAACAGTACAAGCAAAAATACGATAATCAACATACCTACCGCTGAGAAAATCAAAGATAAAAATGCTTTACCCAGCATGAAGTCATGAATCATCATTACAGATGCGATAATCAGCAATCCACACCAAATCATGGAGAAGTTGCTGAACACAGTGTAAAATGCACCCTCTTCTTCAGTAACAACGTTACTCATAGGAATCAGTATCAACTGAATAATTACATATGGTGTCATTGCATAAGCGGTACCCATCCATATATCTTTTAATGTACCTTTACCATCAAACAAGGTGGTAAGACACCAGTTTGCAACAACATACACAATAAATGGTACAAGGAATGTTGCAATCTCTAAAATCAGGTTTACATTATCCCAGTTTACCGGATTAAACACGAAACTGGTTGCACCTAATTTAATCAGGTTTGTCAAAAGGACCAGAATAACAATTGTATTGGCTGCCGCCATAGACCCTCTCTTTTCATGTGTCAAATCCCAAAAACCATCAAAAGGTCTTACGATACAATGAAGGGCATAACGCAGAGAATCGCGGTAACGAATCCATGCATCTTTATTGGTCAGTCTTTCTTTTATTTTCATCCTTTTTCAACCTCCCTTCTGGCTTTCTTCACAAATCCAACACCAAATCCAAGGAGAATGAGGATTGCAATAATAATCAAGATCGTACCAATGTTCTCCTCAAACCAAACCTCTCGGTAAAGCTTAAATGCTTTAGAATAATTCTTGGCATCAAGTTTTAATTCAAAGTAATTCATTGCCTCTTTATAATTCTTCTCACGAAGAAGTGCACGGCCGATTCCAATATATGCCTGGTCGTAGTTACCATTATGCTTCAGGACTTCACGCCAGATATTAGCGGATTCATCATAATTACCTTTCTTGTACTCAGCCAGGCCATCGTTAATCATTTTACCATAATCAGTCAAAGTAAACTGGGTAATCGTTCCTAACTTCTGATCTGTAACCAAGAGAGAATCTCCAAGATCTTCAATTGCCGAAGGATTCATAAACAATCCGGCTTTATAACCATGTCCGCCAAAGGCATACAGCATATTACCCTGGAAATCATAAGCAAAGATACGGCCTTTTGTATTATCCAGTGCATAATAAACATCATTTGACAAGCAGCAGATATCTACAAACTTGGAAGGTCCTTTCATCTCGCCTTTTTCGGTGTAACGCAAATCACCATATGGATCATTGTAACCGTTACGTACCAAAATATCAGTTCCCTTTGCATTCAATTTACGAATCGGTTCAGCCGACTCTACAGCTCCATCAAATGTACTGATTGTTGCATAAATGAAGTCTTCGGAATCCAGACAAAGGTTCGAATACTCTGTCGGAACGAACAAATCCATCTGTGCACGCTGCTCTTTTGTAGCAACCATTTTCCACAAATAAGTAAAGAAATCATAAGTTACTTCACTGGCTCCGACAAATCCCGTAAAGTCTCCGGCGTCATCAAACTCAAGGAAACCTTTGTTTACGTTCTGAACCTGAGCAAAAATACGTTTTGCACCATCCACAACTAACTTTTGTGGGAGAAATTTTGCATCCGTATAGGTTTTATCATTTGGACGACCAATTACTTTTACCATATTGCCGTCTGCATCCAAGTGAACAATTTTGTTATTACCGGTATCGGCAATGTACATTTGTCCATCATCTGTTACAAATACATCCTGAGGACCATTCAATTTTACATCTTTTCCCTCAGCATCTTTATAACCGGTTACCTCTTTTACATAAGTAAACTCATTGTTTTCATATGTAAATTCACAAATACGATTATTTCCTGTATCTGCAACATACATCTTATTTCCAGTCGAGAAAAGACCTTGTGGCTCAGAAAAGTTGCCACAATCTTTAAAATCAGAACCGGAAATTACTCGCTCAACCGAATAAGCATCCGGAGACTCACGGTCAACATCCCAGCAATCATAAGTATATGTATAATGTTTGCCATCAGAACTGTTCGCGAGGACCTCCGCGTTGCTTACAAGGAGGGATGCAACGAGTAATAACGCAAATACCGAAGTAAGTCGTTTCATTTTTCTCATTTTCTTTCCTCCTTATCAGTCTTTAATTCCGGAACTAGCCATTGTTTCCAGAATGTTACTCTCTGCCAAAATAAAGATTAAAATCGGCACCATCATAACGACCATTGTCGCAGCGGAACCTACACCGGCACGGGCAACACCACCGGCCATAATCTGCTGCAATGCATATGGCAGCATCTTATATTCTTCCGAGTAGATATATACCTGACCTTTCATGTTCCAAAGGTTTTGTACAGAGAAAATTGTTACTGTCAACCATGCCGGTTTTACGTTAGGCATGACAATCTGAAGGAAGATTCTTCCCTCTTTCGCACCATCAATCTTAGCCGCTTCAATCAATGCATCCGGAATCTGCTCCATAAACTGTTTCATAAGGAACAATCCCATCGGCAGTGCGAACGCCGGCACCATCAGTGCTAAGTACGTATCAATCCATCCAAGCTTACTCATAATGATATAAGTAGGAATCTGCAATACATAAGCATTGAACATGATTGCAGCCTGAATAATCTTGAAAATCTTTTTGCTTCCCGGGAACTCATACTTTGCCAAAACATAAGCAGCCATTGAACCAATAATCAAATGACCTACCGTACCAAGCAATGTAATAAATACCGTGTTAAAGACATAACGGGTAAATGGTACATAGGAGCTTGACATAACAACAAGCAAATCCTGGAAGTTATTAAATGTTGGGTTCTTCACGAAAAATCTCGGTGGATACAGATAAATCTCATCCAGCGGTTTAAATGCACTACTGATGGAATATACCAACGGAAGTACAAAGAAGATACCAAACAAAATCAGCAAAATGTAAATACCGATATCACCACCGACTGAGCGGTTTGGTTTTCTTCGTTTTAATTTAATTAATTTCATCTTTGCTATACCTCCTATCAAGTTCCAACTTTGCTAAGCAGTGACTGAATTGCCTTATTCAACAACAGCATCACGGCGAACAAAATTGTTGCAATTGCGGAAGCATAACCCATCTCAAATCGTGTAGTACCATAGTCAATCAGATGGGTAACTACGGTACGCGCCGCGTAGTCCGTACTAGGGAAACCACAAAGCGCCATCGTCTGGTCGGCGACACCGAATGTCTGTGTGATTGCCATTACGGCACCAAACAGAAGCATAGGTTTCATACCAGGCAGTGTGATGTACCAAAGTTCCTGCCAGCGGTTTTTAACACCGTCCACATAACCCGCTTCAAACTGCGAATTATCAATACCTTGAAGTCCGGCTACGAAGGAAAGGAATCCCTGACCAAGACTCATCCACAATACGACGATAATAATAACATTCATCATGTAGGCAGTATCCGTGAGCCACAGAATCGGCTCACTGATAAAACCAAATTTAATCAAAAATGAATTTACATATCCATATGCATCACCACTAAATAAGATAGACCATACCAAGTATGCCTGACCTGAAATTGTCGGTGCATAGAATACAACTACGGCAAAAGCACGGATATAACGTGGCAGCTCGTTGATAAACCAAGCGAACAAAAATGCCATGATATAACCAAGCGGTCCGGTAATTGCTGCCAGCAAGAATGTATTTTTAACCGCAATCAAGAATACATCATCTGCAAGAAGCAGGTTAATGTAGTTATCTACACCAACGAATCTTGCCGGTTCCAGTACGTTATAGTACGTGAAACTGTAAAATACTGACATCAGCACGGGCAAAATGTAGAATGCAGTAAACACAATCAAATACGGCAGAAGGAAAAGGTAACATGTCTTTGACATCTTAGCTTTCTTCCATGCGATTTTAGCATTGCGCTTTTTAATCTGCATGTATTTTCCCAGAAAATTCATTTTTTCACTCCTCTCTTATTTTTGTTTTGTTTCTTTTTCTTCTTGTTCCAGAGTCTTCAACCCAAACTCTTCACGTTTGTTTGATAACTCCTTATTTATCGTAATAACATAATCAAGAATCGTCTCTCGAGGGTCCTCGTTGTTATTCATGACTTTACGGATTGCGTTTGTGATATGACGCTCTGTGTAATATCCGCCGGCAACCTGAGGAATACCAAATGCCCATTTGTGCTGTTCATCCAGTACAGTGGACTCTTTGCTACTCCAAGACAATGTCTTAAAGGTTTCTTTGTTTGCTGTTGCATAACGTGCCGCAGCACCCATAACAGCCTCAAGCTCTCTTGCGTAGGTAGCCTGTGTATCAGCACTTGCCCACCATTTCAAGAAATCCCATGCGATTTCTTTCTTGCCACGTTGTTCCGCACCTTTAAGCATCATAGAAGCAGTACCCCATGACTGAACGGAACGGTTGATTGAGCCATCTTCCTGTTTCACACCAGGAACCATACCGAAGTTCCAAAGACCTTTAATCTCAGGAGCAAATACAGACAATGTATTAAATGTACTGTAATCTGCTACACCGATTGGCATCTCACCGCTTCGGAAACGGTTTGCGAAATCGTACTGTTTAACCAGTTTGTAGTTGGTAAACAACTTGGTATAGAATTCAAATGCCTGAATACCTTCTGTACTACCAATTGTTGTCTCAATACCGTCATCACGGTACAAGGAACCACCGCGCTGAACAAGCTGGGCATAGTAGTTTGCAAGGTCAGGGTTGGATGCGTTGTTAATCTTACGCTCTACCGAAGGAATTGCAAACGACATGCTGTTCTTCTGCAGTTTCGGAAGTACTTTGATTACATCATCCCATGTATTAATCTGTGTCGCATCAATACCAAGTTCTTCCATAATATCGGTACGATAGAACAATACGTTGTAGTTTTCTGTCTCCGGCAGACCATACAAACCTTTATGTCCGGACTTATCTTTCAACCAGTAAGACTCATAAGAACTTGCCTGGTACTCAGAAAGTACATCTTTATAGTCCGAGAACTGGGTCAAATCCACAGTCGCACCACGAAGTGCGTAGTTGACAGGCTCTGTCTGCGAAATACAAAGCGCTACATCCGGACCATTACCTGACATAACGGCAGGAAGCATCGCATTTACCGCACCGGCAGAGTTTGTAACTGTATTTGCTGACGCTGCAGCATCAATCAATTTAACATTTACTTTAATTTCTTTTCCATATTTTTCTTTTGAAGTCGGAGTAAACTGCTGGTCTACCATGTTCTTCAAAATATTACTCTGGTCACGTCCGGCAGTAATCCATACATCGATAACATCCGGATCATCCGAATCATACACATTACCAAGTGCAGAGGAATCGGAACGGAAGGAGTTAATAAACAATGTACACTCATGTACAATTCGGTCAAAACTTCCTTCGTTTACTTCTTCAATTGAAGATTTGTCGCCGGCAAGAACAATATAGTCAATATCCATCGCCGTTGCACTTAAGTTGTTAATTGATGTACCAAGAGAAGATACATTCTCTTTGAAGTTCGACAACGTCTGAGGAATTTTATCCGGACGGTCAACAAACTCTTCCATCTGTGCAGCCAGTGTCTGTGCTACGGCGATTTCACCACCACGTTCACCGGTATATGCAGTAACTTCATCAACTAAGCGATATAAGATTTTGGACTCATCGCCCATTGCCTTAATGATATCCGGATATACCTTTTCAATCTGGTAATCACGGAACTCATCCGGCTCTGTACCTGTCAATACAAGAATCTGACGATAATACTGATTCATACGGTATACACTTTCAGACAACTGGGAGAGATACTCACCAAGTTCACCAAGTGTAATTTTTAAACGAATTTTATGTTCTCCAGCAGTGAGGTGGAATTTGTATGCCTCGCCTTTATCATTCTGTAAGCAAAGCATTTCCCAAACATTGCTGTAAGTAAATTGCAGACTAGCTACCTCTTTAAAAGGAACCTCTCCGTCAATGTACAAAGAACGGTTTGCGATATAACCACGGTTATATCCCTGACGTCCTTTAATACCGATTACATAATCGCCTTCTTTTTCTACTTTCGTAGTCCATTCCAGCCAGTCACCGGCAACTTTCCACTGTGTACCACCAATTACATTCAAAACCTGTTTGTCTGTATTATGCTTGGTAACATTTCCTTTTTCATCCTCGTATTCGGTATCTCCCGATGTACGGTCATAAGTAGCATATAAAGATGGTGATGAACGTCTGTCCGACTTTTCACCCTGAATCTTCTGAACGTAAGATTTGTCAACGTTATTTGTCTTTCCTTTGTTCTCTGCTGCGTACTCTGCATAGGTAGGAATCTTCTTCATATTACCTACTGTGAACTTACGCATAATCAAACGTTCGTTGACACCAGTTAAGCGAATCTTATTGACACCCTTCTTTAAATAGAAGTAATACGGATCCATCTCATATCCGGTTGGGTCTTCAAAATAGGAAGAAATCCATCCGCGTGTCGGATCCTCAATCTGGGAAGGACGAATCTCATTTCCCTGGTTATCCTTGCTTGGTTTGCCATCATCCGTGTAGACACGTTCGAAGTCAACACCCTCGGCACCATTAAATGGAGTTTCGTATTTACCCGTTTTTTCATTGTAAAGTTCTACCTTGGTCTCAATTGCAATTCCTCGGTCGTCCTTGTCTCCTGTGGAAGGATAGTACTCAAGGTTCAAGTTGTAATAACCCTCCTCTTCCACATTAACAGAATACACTGCGCTTTCTCCTTCCGGAATCAACACCGATTCTGATTTTTCATTCTCCGGACCAAGATCATTATGTACAGTGACGTTTTTGGTTGTCTCTTTCTTCACGAAACCGGCAACCGGAATATCATAGGAACCACTTGGTGTATTGGCGTCCGTGCGCTTAGCCACATAATCACTGTACTGGCCTTCACGCTGATATTCGCTGCTCATAGTGTCAAAATCCACACCTGCGTACTTGTCGGAGTTGTCACTTACGGAAGAACCTTTTAACTTGAAAAATAGTACAAAAGCGATAATCACCAGTACTACAATCAAGAATGTCCGTAAGCCTTTTTTCTTCATCAACTTTGACATAGCTGTCGCAATCTCCTTTCGTTGTTTCTCTTTTTATGCATTCTGCCAGTGAAATAAGCCATGGGAGCAAAACACATAATGTTTTTTTGTATAATATGTATACAGTTTGTTATAAAGTATATCACCATTTTTGTAACATGTCCATAGTTTTTGATAGATTTTTTTATGTATTTTTGCTAAAAAATGATTGGTTTTCCCTTGAAAAATGTTTTGTATTTACAAGAGAGAATCCATATAGTAGAATGCAGGTATACATATTTCATAACTTGGAGGTTTTTATGGACAACAAAAAAACAGGCATGAATCCGATACTTCCGGGCTTCTACCCGGATCCATCGATTTGCCGTGTAAACGATGATTATTATTTGGTAACTTCAACTTTTGCTTATTTCCCCGGTGTTCCAATCTTTCACAGCCGTGATTTAGTACACTGGAATCAGATTGGTAACATATTAGAAAGAAAAGAACAGCTTCCTTTGGTAAATGCAGAAACAAGTGAGGGTATCTTTGCACCGACACTGCGCTACCACGATGGAACCTTTTACATGATTACAACAAACGTAACACCAACGAATGATATCAATAATTTTATTGTCACTGCAACGGACCCTGCCGGTCCTTGGTCGGATCCATATCCTTTGGATTCTGCCGGCATTGACCCATCTCTCTTCTTTGATGATGATGGCAAATGCTACTACTGTGGTACACAGAACCGCAGAGAAGGCTCCCGCTATTTCGGTGATAATGAAATTTATATTCAGGAATTAGATTTAAATACGATGAAACTTGTCGGCGAAAGTTACCCGGCATGGCATGGTGCTCTCCGCGGTGTGGAATGGCCGGAGGGACCACATATCTACAAGAAAGACGGCTATTACTATCTTTTGATATCCGAGGCCGGAACCGGACACAACCATGCAGTTTCGATTGCACGAAGCAAAAGTTTGACAGAACCTTTTACCGGTCATAAGGCAAATCCAATTTTCACACACCGTCATCTTGGCTACCACTATCCGATTGTAAATGTCGGGCATCCGGATATCGTTGAGACCCAGAATGGTGAGTGGTGGATGGTATGCTTGGCTTCCCGTCCACGAGGCGGCTACTATAGGAATTTAGGACGTGAAACTTACTTAGTACCATTTATCTGGGAAGATGGATGGCCTGTAATCAATCCGGGACAAGGTATTTTGGAAGATACTTTCCCAATGCCTAATCTTCCTGCTTATGAAGCGAAAGAAATTCCTGCAAAAGAAGATTTTGACACCGATACGCTTCCACTTCATTTTATGTATTTACGCAATCCGAAAGAGGAAAACTATTCTCTTACGAATCGTCCGGGATATTTAGAAATGAAACTGAATGCTGATACGTTATCCTCAAAAGGAACTCCTTCCTATGTGTGTCAGCGCCAGCTTAGTTTTGATTTTACAGCAGAAACAAAACTTTCGTTTTCTCCTGCTGTAGAAAACGAGCAGGCAGGAATTGCCATTTACCAGAGCCAGTCATTTAACTACCAGCTCTTGGCCGGCAAAAAAGGAGACGCCACTGTTCTCTCTCTTGTTAAGACAGAACGTGATGAGGTCACTGTCTTAAAAGAAGAAATACTGGATGCCTTTTATCCTGACCTCACACTTCGCATCACGGAAAATGAACAGGATTTAACCTTTGCTTATTCTGTCGATGGCAAATCTGAGAAAATACTTGCGGATAAAGTAGATGCAAGAATTCTGTCTACTGATGTAGCCGGTGGCTTTGTCGGAAACACCATCGGACTGTATGCAACCTCAAACGGTGAGGAAAGCAGCACCGTCGCAGCATTCGATCACTTCTTGTATGAGGATGATAACAAATAAGATAGTTACTATAAAAAAAGTTACAAATCGACTCGAAACAAAAGATTCGCTTTCGCGAATAAAGTTTCTCGCTGATTTGTAACTTCTTTTTTATTGAAAGCACCTTATTTTTAACGTCCCTCTAAGCGCAAGATTTCTTTCTTTAACCGCTTCATTATTTTTTTCTCTAATCGTGAGATATAGCTTTGGGAGATGCCTAAGAGGTCTGCGACTTCTTTCTGTGTGAGTTCCTGTCCGAGTTTATCGTCGATTCCAAATCTAAGACGGATAATCGTTTGTTCTCGTTCAGATAATGTTTCCAATGCTTTACGCAGTAAACTTCTATCAACTTCTTTTTCAATGTCTTTGTAAATAATATCTTCACTTGTTCCCAAAATGTCCGAGAGCAGCAGTTCGTTTCCATCCCAGTCAACATTTAAAGGTTCATCAATGGATACCTCTAATTTCGTTTTATTATTTCTACGCAGATACATAAGAATTTCATTCTCAATACAGCGTGACGCATAGGTTGCAAGTTTGATATTTTTCGTCGGGTTAAAGGTATTAATTGCCTTCATCAGACCAATTGTTCCAATCGAGATTAAATCCTCCACGCCGACACCTGTATTATCAAACTTTTTCGCTATGTACACAACAAGGCGAAGGTTATGTTCTACCAGTGTATTTCTCGCTTTGTCGTTCTGCTCTCCCCCCAATTTCTCAATGCAGGCTGCCTCCTCTCCCGGCTCTAAAGGCGGCGGCAGAATCTCTGCCCCTCCAATATAATGAATATCACCTCCGCGGTGAAAAAATACACTTTTCCAATCCTGAATCATCCGGAACTGAAACTGTCCCGGCATCGAAATCTTAAGCAGCATACTATGATTTCTCCTTTCCTTTTTCATTATTCAACATATCGGGATGCAGTATCATTTCATATTCTCCATCCACAGAAACACATTCTTCGCATACCGCCACCCACGCATCTTCCACAAACTGCCAATCTCCCCCACATTCAATTTCCAGTCGTTGTGCCCGAAAAGCACAAAGCATTCCCATCTTTTTCCCTACAGAATGGTAGGGAATCATCCGCATCAACGGAGGGTCTTTTCCCTTCCACAATTTTTCCAAAAATTTTTTACTGCCGAGCATAACCGGCTTTTTGCTGATTGCATCGTAAAGTCCATTTCCGGTATCCAAAAGTGCCATTCCTTCGATTTTATTTCCCCGGTCATATATCCGCATCCGGTAAAGATATGACACCCGTTCTTTTTCTTTTTTTAGTTTTGGCATAAAATACCGAAAAAGAAAGAGAACAAAAAGCATAAGCCCTAACATCGATGCCCCGGTAAGCGGGTAATGAAAACTTTTTTGTACCTGAAGCAAAAGCCCCGCCAGAATAAAAGCACATGCATAATAAAGTAAAAGGTGCATCACCGTTCTTGCAGTCGTCATTTTACCAAAAGCAAACCGGACAAGAAAAACACTAACAAAAAAATAGGACAAAACAAGCAACAGGAGATTTCTGTGCACATGAAACAATACCAAAAGACACGCCATCACAGCTCCTAATATTGACGCAAGGATAAGGCGCCACAACCGAATGGTTTTTTGCATCAATAAACTCTGTGTCAGAAAAACCACCAGATTCATCCCTGTGTTAATCAGAAAGAATACATCTAAGTATAACTTCACTCTCATTGGCATCTTCATCCCCTTTCCGTTTGTGTAGGCTCATTATAGACGATAGACTCTGCAAAGCTTGTCAAACGGCCGCTCCCTTTTCCCATTATTGTCAGCCAAATCATTCTTTCATCTGACATCGTTAGACACAATCCAATCAAGACAGTAGAGTTTCTACATTTCTCACTATCATTGTTTGTCGAAAGGCTTGCATCTGCCGCAAAAATCTTTTACAATAAAAAAAGCGGTTTTAACCGCTGGAATTTGAATAGGAAAGGAACTATCATTATGGCAGAAAAAAATCCCATTGTAACAATCGTGATGAATGACGGCGATGTTATGAAGCTTGAACTTTATCCGGAAGTTGCAGAGAACACAGTAAACAATTTTATTTCTTTGGTAAACAAAGGATTTTATGACGGACTCACCTTTCACCGCATCATTAGTGGTTTTATGATTCAGGGCGGTGACCCGGATGGAAACGGAACCGGCGGTCCCGGTTACAGCATCCCCGGAGAATTCTCTTTAAATGGCTATGACAACTCATTAAGCCATGACCCGGGTGTCATCTCCATGGCACGCTCCCAGCATCCGGACTCCGCCGGAAGCCAGTTTTTTATTATGCATAAGAAAGCCTCTCATCTTGATGGCTCTTATGCCGCTTTTGGTAAAATTATTGAGGGCATGGATGTTGTAGATAAATTAGCCGAAGTTGCTACTGACTGGAGTGATATGCCGCTCACACCGGTTATTATGGAAAAAGTAACAGTAGAAACTTTTGGAGAAGATTATCCGGAGCCAAAAACAGTTTAACAAAAAAAGAAACTGCAGACTCATCCCCCTTTTTAGGAAATGAATTGCAGTTTCTTTTTTTATTTCACGATTTCTCCCATATAATAAAAGCCTTTGCTTTCTACTAATTTTACCGGTAAGATTTCTCCAACCAAGGAGACATCGCCCGGAAAATGAACCACCGCATTATTGGATAAGCGTCCGGTTAAAAGTTCTTCGTTCTGTGTATTTATCTCTTCTACCAGAACCGGAACCGTCTCTCCCTCGATACTCTTTGTAATCTCTGCGGAAATCCCCTGCACTTCATGCAGCAATCTGTCAAACCGTTCTTTCACTACTTCTTCCGGCACTTGATTTTCCATTGCAGCTGCCGGCGTACCGGTGCGCTTTGAATAAATAAAGGTGTAGGCACTGTCATAGCGAACTTTTCTTACTACATCTAATGTGTCTTCAAAATCTTCTTCTGTCTCTCCCGGAAATCCAACAATAATATCCGTCGTAAGCGATAGTTTTGGATTCTTTTCCCGAATCCTCTCCACCAAAGAAAGATAGGATTCTTTCGTGTACTTACGGTTCATTTTCTTTAAGATTTCCGTACTTCCCGACTGCAATGGCAAATGCAGATGGGTACATACTTTATCACATTCCGCCATCGCCTCAATCAGCTCATCCGACAAATCCTTCGGATGCGATGTCATAAACCGGATTCTCTTAAGTCCTTCAATTTCATTTACTTGACGCAATAGATTAGCAAACGTGACCGGATTTTCCAAAGTCTTTCCATAAGAATTTACATTTTGTCCAAGTAACATTACCTCTACCACGCCATCAGCCACAAGCCCCTTAATTTCAGAAATAATATCCTCCGGCTCTCTGCTTCTCTCTCGCCCGCGCACATATGGCACAATACAGTAACTGCAAAAGTTGTTACAGCCATACATAATATTGACACCGGTCTTAAATGGATATTTGCGTTTCCCCGGTAAATCTTCCACAATCTCTTTGGCCTCCTTCCACACATCCATCACCGGACGTGCTGACTGCACCTGTGTATACAATAACTCTGCCAGTTTATAAATGTTATGTGTACCAAATACCAAATCAACAAACGAATAGCTCTTGCGAATCCGCTCTACCTCATCCGCTTCCTGCATCATGCATCCACAAAGGGCAATCTTCATCGACGGATTTTTCTTTTTATGGTTTTTGAGATAACCAAGCCGTCCATAGATTTTTAAGTTGGCATTTTCGCGAACAGTACACGTATTGTATAAAACAAAATCCGCAACCGGTTCCTCTACTTCTTTGTATCCAATATATTCAAGAATTGCTGTCATCTTCTCCGAGTCCTTTGCGTTCATCTGACAGCCGAGCGTCTGAATTGACATGGTAAGAGGATGTCCGATTCGCTCTTTCTCTTCCTCTGCCCACTGCCTGCACTTTTTCATAAAATAATACTGTCTCTCCGGTTCTGACTGTGGAGCCTCTCCTTCGATGGAAAGTGCCTCCAGACGTTCATAATCAAACATATTGTTCCTCCATTAGTTCTGTTTTTTACCAAACGTAACAGAAAATGTCTTTTCCTGATAGGATGAACCGGAAGCAATTTTTACAGTGACTTTACCCTGTGTTCCTGCCTCACACTTTGAAAGTTTTTCCTGCAACTGGGAAAGTGTTTTCACGGTCGTTCCATTTAATTTGGTAATAATATATCCTTTCTGCAATCCTGCTTTCTCTGCCGGTGAACCAGCTGAAACTTCTGAAATGTAAATTCCCTGCGGAATTCCATATGCCTGCTCGTATTCGCTTGTCACATCACGGCCGGTAATACCCAGATAAGCCTGATTGTTTGCTGCCACTTCTTTTTGATTCATTAACTCTTCTAAGATTGGCTCTGCAGTTGCCATCGGAATCGCAAATCCCATTCCCTCTACTTCCTCAGAAGCAAATTTTGAGGAATTGATAGCAATCACTTCGCCTTTGCTATTTACTAATGCACCGCCGCTGTTTCCCGGATTAATTGCTGCGTCTGTCTGAATCAATTTTACACTTGCGCTGTCTTCGGCGTCAATCTCACGGTCCTTTGCACTAATATAACCGACCGTAACACTCGTTCCATAGCCAAGGGCATTGCCAATTGCAATTGCCTGTTCGCCGACTTTCGTCTTTTTACTGTCGCCAATCGTAGCAATTTTTATATTCTTCTTTGTCGAATCCGACAATTTACTCATATCCACTTCTACAACAGCTAAATCCGTTGATGAATCCGTTCCTTTTACAGTAGCACTCACTTTGCTCCCATCGTTAAAAATAATGGTAACTGAAGTGGCTCCTTCGACAACATGATTGTTTGTCGCAATGTACATTTTGTTATCTTTTTGAGCAATGATAATACCGGATGCACTTCCGGTTCCTTCACTCGTCTGTGCGCCAAACGGCGTATTGGTTGTAGTCTGTGCCGTAACATCAATTGCCACAATCGACGGAAGCACCTGCTCCGAAATCGATGAAACATCGGATGTCGATGTACTCTGGTTTGTCGTCACCGTAGTCGTTGCCAGTTTCGCAGAGGCACTATCTTTCACCGTCTCATTCTGGCTAACTAACACATTCTTTCCAATCATTTCCGCTCCCTGAAAAGCGGTTCCAGCGGCTGTTCCAAATAACACAGCAGCTGCTAATATTTTAGCAAATTTTTTCATATTCGCACACATCCTTTCGTCTTTGTTGCTCTTATCATAATATGAAAATGTGTGCGGTTTTTGTTCGCTTTTTGTATGAATTGTGTGTTCTTTTTGACGAAAGTGTGTCTTTTATGCCTCAAAGTTGCCAAGCACACGCATAAAGGCAGATTCCTCTTTCACACCGCGAAGTGCATTCTGCACAGCCGCATCGTCTAAGTTTCCCTCCACATCCACAAAGAAGCGGTATTCCCAGTTTCGTCCCGGAATCGGACGCGACTCAATTTGTGTCATGTTCAAATCGTTATAAAGAAAATGGGACAAAATTCGGTACAGTGTACCACTCTGATGCGGTAGTTCAATGCACAGTGCGAGTTTATTGCTCTCTTTTGTGTAAACTTCTTTTGGTCCGATAATAATAAATCTCGTACAATTGTTCTTCTCCTGCTGAATGGAATCGGCAACAATTTCAAGTCCATATTCTTTGGCTGCACGCCGGCTTGCAATCGCCGCCTGCGTCTTATCTTTATCCTGCGCCACCTTCTTGGCTGCTGCTGCCGTTGAACCATATTCCACACCTTCAAAGAGAGGATGTTCCTTCATAAATTTACGGCTCTGCAACAATCCCTGCGGATGGGAAAATACCGTCCGAATATCTTCTAACTTTGTACCGGGAAGTGCTAAAAGGCACTGGTCAATTTTCATCACGTATTCGCCGACAATGGCGTTTTTATAATTCAACAATAAATCATAATTCGTGCTGATACCGCCCGTCGAAGAATTTTCAATTGGCAGGACACCGTAATCTGCCTGTCCGTTTTCAACAGCTTCCATTACGCCCTGAAAACTCTGACAGCTGATCCCCTGTACCGCCTCACCAAACACGTCTTCCATCGCCTGCTGTGTATGGGTGCCCGGCACGCCAAAATAATATACTTTTGCCTGTTCTTTATCAAACGCTTTTTCTGTTTTTTCAAAATCCGTGATATCATCCGTATGCGTCAGAACACCATACTGGTATTTGCGGCTGATGGACATAATCTGACTGAACAGCTCACGAACCGCACGCTCATTGAATTTACCATGACATATTTTCGAAAGACTGTCTAACTTCTGTTCCTCGCGTTCTTTGTCAAATACCGCTTTTCCGGTCTCCATCTTATATTTGGCGACCTCATTGGCAACTTTCATGCGTTCTTCAAACAGTTTGACAATCTGACTGTCAATCTCATCAATCTGCTTTCTTGAAACTTGTAAATCAATCATTTATGTTCCTCCAAATCCTTTAACAGCATACTGACACTCTTACCAAGCACCGGATGTTTTACATACGGAGCAATCTCAGAAAGCGGCTCTAAAACAAACTGTCTTTTATGCATTTCCGAATGTGGTATCGTAAGCGTCTCTGTGTGCATGACACAGTCTCCATACAAAAGAATATCCAAATCAATCGTTCTTGGTCCCCAGTGAATCTTTCTCTCACGTTTTCCCTTCTTCTCAATTTCATGACAGACAGAAAGTAATGCATCCGGCGTCAAAAGTGTCTCAAACCCAATTGCCGCATTTAAAAATTTATCCTGATCCGTATAACCATATGGCTCCGTTTCAATGATTTCTGAAACCTTTATCTCACGGATTGTCTCTACTTTTTTTAATTCTTCAATCGCCGCCTCTAAATAAGCTTTTCGATCTCCCATATTGGATCCAATCGACAAATATGCCGTTTCCCATCCGCGCGTAATGTTTACACTCACCGTATCCAGAGGAAGTAAAATCGGTGCCCATGGTTTCTTAATCTCTACTTCCACTTTTTTTACAAGGGGAAACTTTAGCAAAATCTTTTTTGCCAGCTGCTCCGCTGCTGCCTCAATCAGACGGTACGTTTCCTTTTCCATCTGCTCTTTAACAAGATAAGAAACTTCTGCATAATTTACCGAATCCGCCAAATTATCACTTTCCCCTGCTGCCCTCGTATCCGTATAAAGAGCAAGAGAAACCAAAAACTTCTGTCCAAGTACATTTTCCTCTTTCATGACACCATGGTGTCCATAGATTTCTAAATCGCGGATTTTAATTACATCCATGACTAGTTCTCCCTTCTGATGGCATCTGTCATGCGAAGAGCACGTACATTTTTCTGCACATCATGCACACGGAAGAACTCACAGCCTTTCATCGCTCCGATTACACTTGTGGCAATCGTTCCCTCTTCGCGCTCATCAACCGGCAAATCCAATGTAAGTCCAATCACACTTTTTCTCGATGTACCAAGCAATACCGGATATCCCATCGCTCTAATTTCTTCCAAGCGGTTGATAATGGTCAAATTCTGCTCTCTTGTCTTTGCGAAACCAACCCCTGGGTCAAGCATGATTTTCTCTTTCTTTACTCCATACTTCTCAGCAAGAGAAAGAGAGATTTCCAAATCTTTTTTTACGTCATCCATAAAGTCGTTATATTCCATCGTCTCACGGTTGTGCATTAAGCAGACACAGACATCATACTCAGCTGCCAGTTTGGCACAGCGCTCATCATAACGAAATCCCCAGATATCATTTAACAAATCTGCCCCGGCAGAAAGTGCCGCCTTTGCAACTGCACTTTTATAGGTGTCAATTGAAACCGGCACATCAAACCTTTTTTTCAATGCTTCAATAACCGGCACAACACGGCGGATTTCTTCTTCATCGCCAATCTGAACATGACCGGGTCTTGTCGATTCACCGCCGACATCTAAGATATCCGCTCCTTCTTCTACCATTTTGTCCGCCTGCTTAAGTGCACGCTCTATATCGTTATATTTTCCACCATCTGAAAAAGAGTCCGGTGTCACATTTAAAATGCCCATCACATATGATTTCTCCCCCAAAGGGAACTCACGGTTTCCTATTTTCATCTTCTTTCATCCTCTCTCTATCCGGCAATCATCTGCATAAACATCTGTGCCAGGTTTTTATCTTTTTCAAATTCTCCTTTTAACGCATACGTCATTGTCTGTGTACCGGGCTTTTGCACCCCGCGCATCGTCATACACATATGCTCTGCCTCAATCATAACCATAACGCCTTTTGGCTGCAGCGACTGCATAACGGCATCTGCAATCTGCTCCGTCAGCTGTTCCTGTATTTGGGCACGTCTGGCAAATACTTCTACCGTTCTTGCCAACTTACTAAGTCCGACTACTTTACCATCCGGTATATACCCAATATGGACTTTGCCATAAAAAGGAAGAAAATGATGTTCACACACCGAATAAAATGTAATATCTTTTTCCACTACCATATTTCCGGTATCCGCATGAAATGTACGTGACAAATGTTTTTCTGCATCCTGTTCATAGCCGCCAAATAACTGCTCACACATGTTTGCAATCCGCTTTGGTGTCTCTGCTAACCCCTCTCTCGTACAATCTTCGCCAATGCCTTCCAAAAATAACTTTACTGCCTTTTCTATTTTCTTATGATCCATAACCGGCACCTCTCAATCTCCTTGCCATTCACTCCATAACCTTTCCCATTGTACCACACGAAACCGTCTTTTAACAAGGGCAGCAGCCAATATTTTTACTTGTTCTCATGAAAAACAATATCTGCCATTTCACCGTCCACTGCCTTCACCAAATCATCCGGTGAAAGAAGAATCTGGGAACCAAGTCTTCCCCCACTGACAATTACTGTATCCCATTCTCTCGCAGATTCATGAATAACGGTACGGTATTTCTTTTTCATGCCAATGGATGTACAGCCGCCCCTGATATAACCGGTAACTGCCTGAATGTCTTTAACGTGAACCATCGCAAGCGATTTTTCTCCTACAACATGTGCCGCTTTTTTTAAATCGACCTCTTTGTCTACCGGCAGAACAAAGACATAATATTCTTTGCTTTTTCCCTGCATAACAAGCGTCTTAAACGACTGTTCATACGGCTGTCCCAATTGGTCCGCAATGTGCATGCCATCCACAAACTCATCGCACTCATATGTCTTTACCTCAAACGGTATTTTAAGTTTTTCCAAAATACGCATCGCATTCGTTTTTACTTCTTTTTCTTTTTTTGCCATAATTTCCATCTCTTTTCTAATTTACTGCTTGTTCTTCCAGCGGAGCTCTCCTAATAGGGATAATGAGCCAAACATCACAATGGCATCCCCGCTCTCACACTTTATAATTGCCTTTTTTAAGCCTTTTTCAACAGAGTCTGCGGATTCTGCCGGCACATCCTTTTCTCTCTCCCATACCGCCTTTAAATCGGCTGCAGGCAGGCCTCTTGTACCCGGTGCAGGCACCGCCACGATATCGGTTAAGAGCGGACTCATAATCGAAACAATTTTTTCATATTCCTTATCACGAAAGACACCCATCACGCCATGTATCTTTCTGCCCTTTAATAACTCTTTTAATGAATCAGCTAATGCTCTTGCTCCGCTTTCGTTGTGAGCACCATCCACATAAATCAACGGGTCTGTACATACCCGCTCCAGCCGTCCGCGCCAGTACGCCTCTTTTACACCTACCATAATCCGCTCCGGCTCGAGTGGAAATTCTTCTTTGAGACTCCTGCAGACGCCAATTGCCAAACTGGCATTTTTCATCTGATAAATACCGGTCATTCCGGTGCGGTAATTTTCTCCACAGTAGGAAAAGACACATCCATTTTCATCCATCGAAAGAAGGCTCATATCCTCTTCTGACACTTCCGTTAATTCTGCCTGCTTTTTCCGGCACACAGAAGTAATCACAGCCCTTGCTGCAGGTTCTGTCTGAAAACTGATGACCTTTCCTTTTGCTTTGATGATACCGGCTTTCTCTCCGGCAATTTCTGCAATCGTATCACCTAACCACGCCATATGGTCAAGACCAACCGGCGTAATAACCGAGGCAAGCACATGAGAAACCACATTTGTGGCATCCTCACGCCCCCCCATACCGGCCTCTAAAATAACCACCCGGCACTGCCATCTGCAAAACGCCAAAAAGGAGACTGCCGTCTCCAATTCAAATGTGGTCGGATGCTGCCACCCATCTTTCACCATCGCCTCTGCTGCCTCAGCCACTTCGCCAATCAGCTCCGTAAGCAAATCCTTATCAATGTAGTGGACACCATCCATATCTTCATACTGAATACATTCCTCATAACAAAATACCGTTGGCGATACATAACGTCCGGTCAGATAGCCGTTTACTCCAAAAATACTGCTTAAATACGCCGCCGTAGAACCTTTTCCATTGGTTCCTGCAATGTGGATAATCTTCAAGTCATCCTGCGGATTCCCCAAACGCCTGCATAATTCCCGCATGCAGGAAAGTCCCGGACGTATACCGGCTTTTGACGCCTCTTTAATATACTGTCTCGCCTCATCATAAGTCATCTTCATCGTGTTCTCATCCTTTATCTTATTTAAATCTCATCTGACCTTTCTGCTTGTCAATAGCACCGTCTGCCACCGCATTATAAACACCTTTTTCACCGGATGCTTTTCCTGCCATGCGGCTCTGGCAGAGATTACAGTATTTGCCACTTCGGATTGGCACACCACAGGATAAGCAGAAAGCAACCTTATTCGTTGGATCCTCCACGACTTCCACTCGCCCGTCCCGCAGAAATTCCTGTATTTTATGCCGGCTCACACCGGTCTCTCTCGAAATCGTAATTGCATTGCTCGGACCATATGTGTTAATAAAACGCTTCACCTTTCCAAAATCTGTGAGGTACTCTTCCCCACAGGACTCGCAGACATAACAGCCACCGCCCTTATACATCATATGTCCGGAACATTTATCGCAAACGGTGACTGTTTCTTTCGCAAAAACATTTTTTCTCTCTTTCATACCAATCATCCTCTCCTAACGCTATATTTCCCTTTTGTATTTGATTACTAATACTATATCACAACTAACCCTTTTCGGCAAAGAAAAACTGCGAATTGAAAACGTTCTCTTTTTCCAACTCGCAGTTTATAAAAATATCTATGCTTCTATTTTACGGTTCCTGTGGCTCTTCCTCTTTCGAGAACATCCAAGTATCCACTAAAATACCCTTTACACTAAACTTAAAGAAAACTTTATGCTTTCCTATTACGGTTTTAGTAAGTTTGGTCTTAAAATACTGATAATCCTTATTCGCATTTACTGTGATTTCACCAACTTTTTTGTTACTTGCAATTTTGTCAATATAAACAGAGATTGTTCCCTCTGCTGCATCATTTGTTGCACTGGCAATGCTCATCATTACTGATTTTGCACCATCACTGCCAAAATCAACACCTTCTAATCCAACATAATCACCTTTGTCAATGGAAGAAAGAACACGATTATTTCTTCCATCATTTTTCTCAGGTCCAACAATCGTTGATGTTCCATCTGACCATGCAAAAGTCTCTGCTTCCACTACATCATATGGGTTAAAACTTCCAACCTGAGACACTCCCTCATTTGTCATAGAAGAAGTCAAATCACCATTTTCATCCATGGTTACCAAATCCACACCAGTGGTACGATACCCCTGTGTAATTCCCAAATCGGCTGCCAGCTTCTGTGAATGATAGAACATATAAATTTTATCTCCTACTTGAAGCATGCAGTGGTGATTATTATTTTTATCATTACTTGGCAAACCGGTAAAATAAGATGTTGGGTTTTTCAAAACAACCTTTGCCTCGGACCATGGTCCCATCGGTGAATCCGAAACCATGTAAGCAATATTCGCTATACCAAGTTCATTTGTCGTCGGCCGTTTCTTGGCACCATCCCAGTTTGTACAATAGCTATAATAATATTTACCGTTAAATTTATTAATTCCGGAATCCTCAAATGGTGCCGGTGCATCGATAACAACCGGATCCTCTTTAAGACTTATCATGTCATCTCCAAGTTTTACGACACGAATACATTTTGGATGTTCACGGTCAGTTGCTTCACCAATTCCACCAAAATACAAATATCCCTGTCCATCATCATCGACAAATACAGCCGGGTCAAATAACCATGGCACTTCACTTCCGCCGCAGTTTGGAGTATTTCTACTGATTAACTGCTTGCCAATTGGGTCACGCCATGGACCAGTCGGGCTATCTCCCTCCAACACACCAATTCCGCTTCCGTTGTCAGCAAAGTAAATAAAGAACTTGTCTTTGCCGTCAATGTTTTTATAACATACCGCAGGTGCCCAGCTGTTCTTTGACCAAGTTGCCGGACCTTTCTTTCCTGCCACCTGAATAATACCCTCATCACGCCAGTTTACCATATCAGCAGAAGAATAACAGTTTAACGTATTGATATTGGAATAATTGTTATTTGGAATCTTGCCATCTTCACCAATTCTCATGGACTGGCTGTCATTGGTACCATATACATAAACGCGTCCATTATATTCAATTGCATACGGATCCGCCATAAATCGCTGCGCCGCAATCGGGTTATTATTTCCTACTTCTTTTATCGCTTCAGTCAAGCCGTCTGTGTTTACATTTTCCAAGTTTTCTGCTCCTAATTTAAATGAAATAGATTTAATATTAAAAGTAACTTCATCATTCGATTTTGTTCCAAGGAATAACCAGTCTGCTTTTCCGGACGGATTTTGTTCTGTCAAATCAATCGTAATCTTATCGCTGAATGCATTTGGATATACCCAGCTGTCCAGATTGTTATGGTCAATAAAGTATTCTCCCTCTTTATTACCAAAACTCAGACGGAATCCTTTGGATGCACTTCCTTCAATTTCCACACTCTTAACCTTATTAAGATTTAATGGACTCTCAAAAGCTATTGCATAATATTTCCATCCTGCCTCTACTGTTACACTGCCATCACTGTTTAGTGTATAAGTAGCTCTTGTATCTGCATCCGTTGGTTTCACTTGGTCACCTTCCATTTTAAAAATATTCGGGTCCGGCGTTGGCGTTGGTACACTTGTTGGTGTAGCCGTCGGTTTTAAAGGTGTAGCCGTTGGCGCAGCATTTGTCGCCTGCGGTGTCGACGGTGCTGCCGTATTTGGTTTTGTCTGTGGCTTTGAAGGCGTAACTGCTTTCACTGCCTTAACCGTCACTTTCACCTTTCCAATTACTTTTGTCTTTTTCTTCTTTCTCTCTTTTACCGTAATTACCGCATTACCCTTTTTCTTTGCTGTTACAACACCGGATTTACTAACCGAAGCAACTGCTTTTTTACTACTCTTAAACGTGTACTTTGCTTTCTTTACTTTTCCGGAAATTGAAATTTTCTTTTTCTTTCCTACCTTTAATGATATTTTCTTTGTTTTGAGTTTTGCCTTTTTTGCTGCCTTTGCTACATTGCTGTCAGGAAGTGATATTCCTGTACAAACAAGAGCAAGTGCTGTTGCAAGCGAAAGAACTCTTTTTGTTTTTTTCTGAAACATATAAAAATACCTCCTTCTTTTTTATCTACTTAAATTGTAGCAAAAAGAAGGAGATATTCCCATGATATGTCATGCACTATTTTTGATATTTCCGGCACTTTTTATTTAATCACACGAACGCGGATAACACCGTCAAGCGCCTCTAATTCTTTTACTACTTCGTCTGTTGAATCGGAGCAGATATCAAGAATTGTATACGCGAAGTTTCCACGGCTCTTATTTACCATGTTTTCGATATTGACACCATCTTTGGAGAACAATGTCGTAAACTGGCTCAACATATTCGGTACATTCTTATGCGCAATCGTGATACGTCCAGCTGTCTGGCATACACCGGCATCGCAGTTTGGATAGTTCACAGAATTTTTGATGTTACCATTTTCCATGAAGTCACGAATCTCACTGACTGCCATTTTCGCACAGTTGTCCTCAGACTCCTGTGTGGAAGCACCAAGATGCGGTGTTACGGTTGTATTTGGCAGTTTTACTGTTGTCGGATTTGGGAAATCAACAACGTATTTTGCTACTTTTCCAGACTCCAATGCCACCTTGATGTCGTCTTCGTTCACCAGTGTATCACGGGAGAAGTTAAGAAGAACAACACCGTCTTTCATCTTGTCAAATGCCTCTTTGTTAAACATCCCTTTGGTGGAATCCAAAAGCGGAACATGTACGGTAAGGTAATCACACATCTCATACAATTCCTCATTTGTTTTTACCATCGTTACATCGCGGGACATGTTAAGGGCATGCTCAACAGACAAATAAGGGTCACATCCGTAAACATCCATACCGAGACGATTTGCCGCATTGGCAACTAATACACCAATTGCACCAAGACCGATAATACCCAGTTTCTTTCCTTTAATTTCTGTTCCGGCGAATGCTTTCTTTGCTTTTTCTCCGGATTTTGCAATATTCTCATCGTCTTTGTTATCCTGACACCATTTGATACCACCCGTGATATCACGGGCAGCCAACAAAAGAGAAGCAATGACTAACTCTTTTACACCATTTGCATTTGCACCCGGTGTATTAAAGACAACAATACCTTTCTCTGCACATGCATCAAGCGGAATGTTATTTACACCGGCACCTGCACGGGCAACGGCTAACAAAGATTTCGGTAAATCCATGTCGTGCATGCCGGCACTGCGAACCAAAATTGCTTCTGCTTCGTTTGTATTTTCCGTAATCTCGTAGTTATCTCCCAACATATCCAGACCGCAGGCTGCAATCGGATTTAAGCAGTTTACTTTGATACTCATTATGCATTCTCCTCCTCAAACTTCTTCATAAACTCAACCAATTTCTCAACACCCTCTTTTGGCATTGCATTGTAAATGCTGGCACGCATACCACCAACGGTACGGTGTCCTTTCAAGTTTTCAAATCCAGCTGCTTTTGCTTCTGCAACAAATTTTGCATCCAAATCTTTATCTCCTGTTACAAATGGTACATTCATCAAAGAACGGTCTTCTTTGCGTACGGTTCCTTTGAACAGTTTGGAAGAATCTAAGAAATCATACAAAACTTTTGCTTTTTCGATGTTTCTCTTCTGCATCTCTTTCAAGCCGCCCATTTTCTTAATCCATTTAAATACTTTGCCGCAAATGTAAATACCGTAAGCAGGCGGTGTATTGTAAAGAGACTGTGCATCGGCATGAATCTTGTACTGAAGCATCGTAGGAACTTTCTCATCCACTTCATCCGGAATCAAATCCTCACGGATAATTACAATAACAACACCGGCAGGTCCGATGTTCTTCTGAACACCACCGTAGATAACGCCGTATTTGCTGACATCTACAGGTTCTGACAAAAAGCAGGAAGATACGTCTGCTACCAATGTCTTTCCTTTGGTATTTGGCAGTGTTTTATATTTTGTACCATAAATGGTATTGTTCTCACAAATATAAACATAATCTGCATCCTCATCAATCGGAAGGTCGGAACAATCCGGAATATAGGAAAATGTCTCATCCTCAGAAGAAGCAATTTTAACTGCTTTTCCATATTTGCAAGCCTCATTATAAGCTTTCTTTGCCCACTGACCGGTTACGATGTAATCAGCCACGCCGTTTTTCATAAGATTCATCGGAATCATGGCAAACTGCTGGGAAGCGCCGCCCTGAAGGAACAATACTTTGTAATTGTCCGGAATTTCCATCAAATCTCTCAAATCCTGCTCAGCATCTTTGATAATTTTATCATATGCTGCGGAACGATGGCTCATCTCCATAACGGACATTCCTGTTCCCTGATAATCAAGCATCTCATCTGCTGCCTCTTTTAATACCTCTTCCGGCAATACGGCCGGTCCTGCTGAAAAGTTATACACTCTAGCCACTGTTATATCCTCCTTACATAACTGTTAATTAATTCTGAATGCGATTCTCCTGATCTTTCTCATCAAAAGAATCTTCAATCGCTGCTCCCGGAGCAACCATTGGCCATACCTTGTCATCCTGGTTGATTACGACTTCAATCACAACCGGTACCTCTGCTGACAATGCAGTCTTAATCGCATCGTCAATCTCCTCTTTTTTCGTTACACGGATTGCTTTTGCACCCATTGCTTCTGATACTTTGCAATAGTCTACTTTATCTTCCAAAATGGTCTGAGAATATCTCTTACCATAAAACAAGGTCTGCCACTGTCTTACCATGCCAAGTGCATGGTTATTAAATACTACTTCAATAATCGGAATATTATATCTTGTTGCTGTCGCAATCTCATTCATGTTCATGCGGAAACATCCGTCTCCTGCGATGTTAATAACCGGTGTGTCAGGCACTCCGACTTTCGCACCGATACAGGCACCAAGACCATATCCCATCGTACCCATTCCGCCGGACGTAATAAAATGTCTCGGAGAGCGGTATTTATAATACTGTGCCGCCCACATCTGGTGCTGGCCGACATCAGTCGTAATAATCGCTTCGTTATCGGTAAGTTCACTGATTCGCTCAATCACATAAGGTCCTGTAAGAGCATCCGTGTGATAAGAAAGCGGCAAAGCTTCTTTTCTCGCCATAACCTTATCAACCCAAGCCTTATGATAGTGCTGCTCCAATTTGCGGTTTAAGATTTCCAAAACTGCCTTTAAATCACCGATAATGGAATAATCCACCGGAATATTTTTATTAATTTCAGCCGGATCAATATCAATATGAACAATTTCTGCACGGTTTGCAAATTTCTTTGCATTTCCCGTAACACGGTCTGAAAATCTGGCACCTAATACAATCAATAAGTCACATTCAGTTACACTTAAGTTTGCTGTCTTTGTACCATGCATACCAAGCATTCCTGTATAATATGGGTCTGTGCCGTCAAATGCACCTTTTCCCATCAAAGTATCCGTTACCGGAGCGTCTACCTTATAGACAAATTCTTTTAATTCTTTCTCTGCGCCGGAAATTACGGCACCACCGCCGACAAAAATCATTGGTCTCTGCGATTTTTTAATTGCATTGACTACGCTTTCGATATCTTTTTCATCAATCGTGTCAACCTGTCTCTGAATCAATTCCGGTGTCTGCGGTGTAAAATCGGTCACTGCAGCCGTTACATCCTTTGTTACATCTACCAAAACAGGACCCGGACGACCGGTCTGTGCAATCTTAAAGGCACGGCGCATAACCGCAGCCAAATCCTTTACATCTTTTACAATAAAACTATGTTTCGTAATCGGCATTGTGACACCGGCAATATCAACCTCCTGGAAGGAATCTTTTCCAAGCATCGGAAGTGTAACATTACAGGTAATCGCAACCATCGGTACAGAATCCATATATGCCGTTGCAATACCGGTAACTAAGTTCGTTGCTCCCGGTCCGCTCGTTGCCATACACACGCCAACTTTTCCTGTTGCTCTGGCATAACCGTCTGCCGCATGGGAAGCTCCCTGCTCATGAGAGGTAAGCACGTGACGGATTCTATCCTGATAACGATATAATTCATCGTACACGTTTAAAATAGAACCTCCCGGATAACCAAAGATGGTATCTACGCCCTGCTCAAGCAGACATTCAATCATAATCTGTGACCCATTTATTTGCATACCTTGCACCTCTTTCTTTTCGTCTGTTTCCCTATTCTCACACGCATCGTATTATTTCAAAATCGCTCCTGTGCTGCCGCTTGTTACCATATTGGCATAACGACGTAAGTAACCGCTTGTCACTTTCGGCTCTCTTGGCTGCCAGTTTTTGCGTCTCTTCTCCATCTCTTCATCTGAAACATCTACCATCAAAGTATTTTCCGGAATGTTAATCTTAATGATGTCTCCTTCTTCTACAAGAGCAATCGGACCACCAACCGCTGCTTCCGGTGAAACATGTCCAATCGAAGCACCACGGGAAGCTCCCGAGAAACGTCCATCCGTAATCAAAGCAACGGAAGAGCCAAGTCCCATACCGGCAATTGCGGAAGTTGGATTGAGCATCTCTCTCATACCCGGACCACCCTTTGGTCCCTCATAGCGGATAACAACAACATCACCTGCAACAATTTTACCGCCCTTGATGGCAGCAATTGCGTCTTCCTCGCAGTCAAAGACACGCGCCGGACCTTCATGAACCATCATTTCCGGTACTACGGCAGAACGTTTTACAACGCCGGAATCCGGTGCCAAGTTACCCTTCAAAACGGCGATGCCACCAGTTTCACTGTATGGATTATCAATTGGACGAATCACTTCCGGATTACGGTTTACTACATGTTCAATGTTCTCACCTACTGTCTTTCCGGTCACAGTCATAAGGTCTGTATAAAGAAGCCCCTTCTTATTCAGCTCATTCATTACCGCATAAACACCGCCTGCCTCATTCAACTGTTCCATATAGGTGTGCCCTGCCGGTGCCAGATGACAAAGGTTAGGTGTCTTTGCACTAATTTCATTGGCAATATCCAGATTCAGTTTTACGCCTGCTTCATGAGCAATTGCCGGCAGATGAAGCATCGTATTGGTCGAACATCCAAGCGCCATATCAACTGTCATCGCATTTAAAAATGCTTTCTCACACATGATATCACGCGGACGGATATTTTTCTTATACATTTCCATAACCTGCATACCGGCATGTTTTGCCAGTTTGATTCGGTCAGAATATACAGCCGGAATTGTACCATTGCCCTGAAGTCCCATACCAATTGCCTCGGTCAAACAGTTCATGGAGTTTGCGGTGTACATACCCGAGCAGGAACCACAGGTCGGGCAGGCATGGCTGACATAATCATCGACCTGCTCTTCGGTCATTTTGCCTGCCGCATGAGCACCGACTGCCTCAAACATACTTGAAAGGGAAGTTCTCTGTCCCTGCACATGGCCGGCTAACATCGGACCACCGCTGACAAATACGGTTGGAATATTCACACGTGCCGCAGCCATCAAAAGACCCGGTACGTTTTTATCACAGTTTGGCACCATTACCATCGCATCAAATGCATGTGCAAGTGCCATACACTCAGTCGAATCCGCAATCAAGTCACGGGTTACCAAGGAATATTTCATTCCCACATGTCCCATCGCAATACCATCACAAACGGCAATTGCCGGGAATACAATTGGTGTACCACCTGCCATAGCGACACCAAGTTTTGCTGCCTCTACAATTTTGTCCAGATTCATATGACCCGGAACAATTTCATTATAAGAGCTGACAATAGCTACAAGCGGCTTTTCCAACTCTTCTTTTGTCAAACCAAGCGCATTAAACAAAGAACGCTGCGGTGCTGTCTGCATTCCTTTTTTTACTGAATCACTTTTCATCTTGTCGTCCTCCTATTCAATCTCTGCTGCAATGGCATCGCCCATTTCTTTTGTACCAAGCAGAGTCTTACCTTCATCCATAATATCAATCGTACGCATTCCTTTTTTGAGTACAGTCTTGACGGCATTTTCAACCGCATCTGCTTCTTTGGAAAGTCCAAAGGAATAACGCAGTAACATAGCTGCCGATAAAACCGTCGCAATCGGATTTGCCTTATTTTGTCCTGCGATATCCGGTGCTGACCCGTGACTTGGCTCATACATGCCAAAGGTTCCCTCACCTAAACTTGCAGAAGAAAGCATTCCTAAAGAACCGGTTACCATACTTGCCTCATCCGACAAAATATCGCCAAACATATTCTCTGTCAAAATGACATCAAACTGTTTTGGATCTCTTACAATCTGCATTGCACAGTTGTCAACCAGCATATTTGTCAATGTCACTTCCGGATAACCTTTACTGACTTCCTCGACGACTTTGCTCCAAAGTCTGGAAGAATCCAATACGTTTGCTTTATCAACACTGCAGACTTTTTTATTTCTCTTCATCGCAATCTCAAACGCCTGAATGGCAATTCTGCGAATCTCATTTTCATCATATTTTAAAGTGTCCACTGCGGTGCGCACGCCATCAATTTCTTTGGTATAGCGTTCACCGAAGTAAAGACCACCCGTCAACTCACGGGCAAAGATAAAATCAAAACCACCTTCTACAATTTCTTCCTTCAACGGACAAGCGCCGCTCAATTCTTCAAACAGAATTGCCGGACGAAGATTACAGAATAAGCCAAGTCCCTTACGAATTTTCAAAAGACCTGCTTCCGGTCTTTTTTCCGGTGGCAATTCATACCAGCTGTCCACTCCGACTCGTCCACCGACCGCACCAAGCAAAATCGAATCACTTTTTCTTGCACGCTCTAAGGTTTCATCTGTCAAAGGCTCGCCGTATGCGTCAATGGAACAGCCGCCCATCAACAATTCTTCGTATTCAAATGTGTGCCCATATGTATCTGCCACTTTATTCAATACCTTTTTAGCTTCTGCCACAATTTCAGGTCCGATTCCGTCTCCGGGAATCACTGCAATATGGTAGTTCATTCTCTCTCTCATCTCCATTTCGTTTCATAAAAGGGTAAACTTCCCCTCATAATCTCCTAGTATAAAGCAAGATGGGGCTTTATGTCAAGTAAACACGATATGGAAATGTTTTAATTGTTGCTTTATTAGAAAAATCAGACCGGATTTCAACGTCCCTCAGGTTGAAACCCGGTCTGATTTTTCTAACAACGAACTTCAATAACATTACCACTATCTTATCCACAGTTAAAAACTCTAATAACAAGTATTAAAAATTGATTCCAAGCAAATCAATCAAAATTCCTCCAACAACCCCCGCCACATATAAATAACACAAAATACCGACGTTTTGTTTTACGTGTTTGCGGTTCATGCGGCACAAAACAAGTGCGCCGACACCGGCATTGGTAAATAATCCTGCCATCATCGGGCCGGCGCCAATGACTTTCTGTAAATAGAGCTGAGTAATGACTACGGACGACGCACAGTTTGGAACCATGCCAATTGCCCCCGCCAAAATCTCGCCGAAAACCGGACGGTCCATAAGAAATCCGGCTAAAGCCTCTTCACCCACACCATCAATAACAGCTTCCAGAACAAGTGTTATCAAAAACAAAAAAATGGTAATGTGAATTGTGTGACGCAGCGCAGAGAAAAAAATCCCCTCATCATCACATTTACAGTGTTCACTCTCACACATTGTATGGATGTTCCGGTATCTCATTTTTCTGCCCCAGATACTGTGATACAAAAAGTCCAAAAGGAAGCCAAAAAGGATTCCCATTACCATTTTAACCGCCAAAATCTTAATGATTGTCCATGCAGGTACTGCCTCAGAAATAAAAATCGGAAGCATTTCGTCAGAAGTAGACAAAAAGACAGCCACCAAAGCGCCCGCCGTAATCAAACCACCGGAATACAGATTTGATGCTGCTGCCGAAAAGCCACACTGTGGCACAATACCTAAAATTCCGCCAAATACCGGTCCTGCTTTTCCGGCACGCAAAATCGCCGCCTGTGTATGACTTCCGGTGCGGTGTTCGAGCCACTCCATTAAAATATAGGTAAGAAAAAGAAACGGGATAAGTTTTAATGTATCCACTCCTGCTTCCATGAAAATATCAAGAAACTCATTCATCGTATTAATTCCTTTCTTTTCGTAAAACTAATTCATTTTTAGTTCACGACCTGATTTTTCCCCTTTTCCTTCCCCTGATTCAAACGCGAATCTGCAAGTGCAATCCGCTCTTTCATTGTCTGTTTTTCATCGCAGTATACAAATCCAAACGTTGCCGTAACTGACACACGCTGACGCTGGTAAGTAAGTACATAGTCCGCAATTTCTTTGCGAATTTTTTCCGTTAAGCGGTACCCGCTTTTTTTATCCATCTTCAGAAGCAGTAACACTTCATCACCGCCCCAGCGGCACACTTCACCACGGTTTCTCACTGCCTGGCGGATTAGATAAGAAAGATTAATCAAAAGCTCATCTCCGCAGGAATGACCGTACGTACGGTTTGTCTGTTTGAAATTATCCAAATCCATCTGCACCACACAATAATCTTTTTCATAACACTCGTATTCCTCAAATATTTCATCCATATTCTGGCGATTTCTCATATTTGTGAGTGCATCGTAATGAACCATAAAATCAAGTTCATCATTCCGCTCCTCCAACACATTTGTCGCACTGCGTATTGCAACAACAAAGTATGCAGAATAAGCCATTAGAAAAATGGTACAGATAGCTACATTAATTGCAAAAATAACAAGCATCTCATGGTTTGACATACCCGGTAATTTATTAATTTCTCCGGCTGACGATGCCGAGTGAACAATCACAAGCAAATCAAAAATACCAAGTACACTTGACGTGACCACACCAATGCGGCTCTTCATATAAATACAGGCAATGTAGTAAATAACAGGAATAAGCATAAAACCATATAAAGAAAAGCCATATCCCCAGCCTAAGCACAGGTTACACAAAAGTACATGTACAAGCACTTCGGCAAATGGTACCAGCATCCATCTCTCCATATGCTTCACACGAGAAACCAAAAAAAGCAACAATAAATAGATCACAACACTTGCAATATTAAACACGTATAAAATTGTTACACCAATACAATAAAAGAAAATACACAATGCCGTATGCATACACAAACTCAGTGCTAACATTATAGCAAAAAAATGAACACTTCGTTTTTGTTCTGTTTCCCCAATTAACATAGTAAAACCTCCCTTTTCCTTGATTTCCTAAGAAATCAGTAAACTACCAACACAATACCTCATTTCCTTCCTCTGTCACAAGCACCATAATTTCCCACTGTGCCGATGGCATATGATCTTTTGTATAAACTTCCCAGCCATTTTTTGAATCGGTTATAATATCTTCTTTTCCCATATTTACCATAGGCTCAATCGTAAATATCATACCAGGCACTAACAGCATCTCTTCGCCTCGTTTGGAATGATAACCAACCCATGGCTCCTCATGGAACTCAAGCCCGACACCGTGTCCGCCAATTTCACGGACCACCGTGTAGCCGTTTGCCGCTGCATGATCATGCACCGCCTGACCCATATCACCAAGGAATCCCCATGGCTTGACCTGTTCTAATCCTTTCTTCACACACTCTCTTGTTACCTGTACAAGACGTTTTTTCTCCGGTGACACCTCACCGATGCAAAACATACGGGAAGAGTCTGAAAAATATCCATTTAAGATTGTCGAACAATCGACATTCACAATATCGCCCGATTTTAATATGACATCTTCTGACGGAAAACCATGACATACCTGGTCATTTACCGAAGTACAGACACTATACGGAAATCCTTCATAATTTAAAGGTGCCGGGATTCCGCCTCTTTTGGTTGTCATATCATACACAATTTGATCAATTTCTTTGGTATTCATCCCCTCATAAATATGCTCTTCCAGATAATCCAAAATAGCAATGTTAATTTTACAACTTTCCTTTATTTGTTCAATCTGAGCCGGTGTTTTGATGATGTGGTGAGGCGGCACAATGTGTCCTTTCTCACGATAAGATTCAATCTTTGCATCAAAACCGGCGTGACAGACCTTATATTTGCGTCCGCTGCCACACCAGCATGGCTCATTACGTCCAATTTGTTTTGACATTTTTGTCACACTTTCTATTGATTATAATGCTTTTTTTATGGCAGCAAGTAACTCATCATACTCTTCAAAAGCAGGAAGTTCCGGATGATCCTTCTTAATCTGCTCAGTACTCTTAAATAAGAAACCTGCCTTACTTGCCTGAATCATTCCCAAATCATTATAGCTGTCACCGCTGGCAATCGTTTCATAACCGATAGACTGCAATGCCTTTACTGTTGTATATTTGGAATTTTCAATTCGCATCTTAAATCCGGTAATCTCACCGTTTTCTGCTACTTCCAGAGAATTGCAGAAAATGGTAGGCCATCCCAGTTTTTCCATAAGCGGAGCCGCAAACTGAGTAAATGTATCACTGATGATAATAACCTGTGTCGTTTTGCGCAGTTCATCCAGAAATTCTTTTGCTCCCGGAATCGGGTCAATCGTGGCAATCGTTTCCTGAATTTCTTTCAGTCCAAGTCCATGCTCTTTCAAAATACCGAGACGCCAATTCATCAGTTTATCATAATCCGGTTCGTCTCTCGTCGTTCTTTTTAACTCCGGGATTCCACTTGCTTTTGCAAAAGCAATCCAAATTTCAGGTACCAGTACGCCCTCTAAGTCCAAACATACAATATTCATTATTCATCCTCCATCTGTATTTATAATTTCACTACTCTACGGATACAAAGTAGTAATAAATCGGCTGTCCGCCATACTGAATCTCGACTTCCATCTCGTCATCAATCCCCTCAATGGCTTTTGCGATTTTTTCTGCATCTTCTTTGGTTCCCTCTTCACCATAATAAATGGTAATGAGTTCCGATTCTTCATCCATCATCTTTTTTAATAAATCAATTGTCGTATCCACTACATCGGTGCCAACTATCTCAATCGTCTTATCGCTCAATCCCATGATATTGCCGGCTTTAATTTCCTTCCCGTCAATTACAGTATCTCTTACCGCATAAGTGACCTGTCCGGATTTCACCTCGGATAGTGCTTCTGTCATCGCCTCTTCATTCTGCTCCGGTGTAAATCCTTCCACAAAGTTAATCATTGCTGCAATTCCCTGCGGAATATTTTTCGTTGGAATTACGTGAACCGCCTTATCCTTTGTCAAATCCTTTGCCTGCTGTGCCGCCAAAATAATATTACCGTTATTTGGCAGAATATAGATGTTTTTCGCAGGAATTTTCTCAATCGCACCAAGAATATCCTCAGTACTCGGATTCATCGTCTGACCGCCTTCAATCACTTCATCCACACCAAGTTCATGGAACAAATCCGTAAGTCCATCTCCGACCGAAACACTGATAAAACCATTTTCTTTAAATTCCACTTTCTTTTCTTCTTGTTTCTGCTGTTTTGCCATCTCGCTGGCATTTTTGATGACACGCTCGTGATGTTCTTCGCGCATATTATCAATTTTCATGCGTGTCAGAGAACCATAGGTAAGCGCTTTCTGAATCGCAAGACCCGGGTCGTTTGTGTGCACATGAATTTTAACAATTTCCTCATCGGCAACACAGACAATCGAATCACCAATGGATTCCAAAAATGCCTTAAATTCCATTTCTTCTTTCCTTCCAAATGGCTTTTCAAGCATAATGATAAACTCGGTGCAGTAGCCAAATTTAATATCCGCCTCAGCAACAACGCCGGCATCTGCTCCCATGCTTGGTTTCTTAACAGGAGTGGCAGCCGGTTCCACATCGATTTTCACTTCCTTGCCAATCAACGCGGTATATGCACCTTCCAACACGGTAACAAGACCCTCTCCACCGGAATCCACAACACCGGCCTCTTTTAACACCGGCAAAAGTTCCGGCGTCTGTTCTAACACATCACGCATATGCATAATTACGCTGTTCATAAACTCTGCAATGTTATCCGTGCGCCCATTTAACTCAATTGCTTTATCTGCACCACCGCGGGCAACTGTAAGAATCGTTCCTTCTTTTGGTTTCATCACTGCTTTATACGCAGATTCTACAGCACGTTCAAAGGCTTTTGTCAAAACATCGACATCCACTTCATCAACCTTTGACACTTCTTTCGTGAATCCACGGAGTAATTGCGACAAAATAACACCTGAGTTTCCTCTTGCACCACGTAAAGAGCCACCGGAAATTGCTTTACCAAGCGATTTCATATCCGGATTTTCTAACGCTGCTACTTCTTTTGCCGCAGACATAATAGTCATCGTCATATTGGTTCCTGTATCACCATCCGGTACAGGGAACACATTCAAATCGTTTATTACTTCCTTCTTTGCATCGATTGCATTTGCCCCGGCAAGAAAACACTTTCTTACAAAAGAGGCATCCATCGTTTTTATAATCACAGTTTTCTCCTCCAATTTAACAGGCAAATTAGTTAATCACGCGTACGCCTTCAACGCATACGGTAATTTTTCCAACTTCCATGCCGGTATACTCTTCTACCTTATACTTCACATTATCAACAAGGTTTTGTGCAACCGCAAGAATACTTACTTCGTATGCCACAATAATATGAAGTTCAATCATCAGCTTGCCATCCGCCACACTAACATTCACGCCATGACGCAAGTTGTCCTTTTTCAACAACTTTACAAAGCCATCGCGTACGTTTACGGATGCCATACCAACAACGCCAAAACACTCTACCGCTGCGGAACCGGCATACTTAGCCAATACATCCTCATCTACAAAGATTTTGCCCATTTCGGTATCCATCTGACCTTTCATAGTAACCTCCAATCTGGTATCCCCTAACGGATAACTGCATAATTATTTTTATTTTACACTATTCTATAAAAAAAAGCAAATCCACATACTGCGAAACTTTTCCCATTTTCTGCATAGAATAGTAACAAAGACATCTATGCGGGTATCTTTTATGAAACGCTTAATCGGATTTATTCTGTTTTGGATTGGCATCGGTATGTGCATCATGCTTTTCATGCGGCACAGTCTGCTTGCCATCCTGATTATTATTGCCTGTCTTGTCCTTGGCTATAATCTCTTCACAAGCTGTGACTAAAAAAAGAACACATTCTCCTACTCTAGTATAAGAATGTGTTCTTTTTTTATGATGTACGGGTAAACCGCAACTACGCTCTTTCCACTTTACCAGAACGAAGGCATGAAGTACAAACATACATTTTCTTTGTACCACCGTTCACCTTTACTCTAACAGATTTCAAATTCGATTTCCAAATCTTATTGCTTCTTCTATGAGAGTGGCTGACAGCGTTACCAAAGTGTACGCCTTTTCCACATACTGCACATTTAGCCATGAAAAGCACCTCCTTCTGCTTAAACTTCGCATGTCTCTTCTATATGAAACAAAATATCTCTCACACACGACAACACGAATATTTTAGCAAAATTCCAACTATAATGCAAGCAAAATTTTTATTTTTTTACAAATTTTAAAATTTCCACAATTCTTACAGATTATTCCGCATCTTTTCCCGCATCGTGTGGCTGCTCTTTATTTTTCTTTCCGGCAAATTTGTCAACAAAATCCGGTACCATATCGAGAATCTTTGTGATACCGTCCTGGTTCTTCACATTGACAAGTTTGGACGTTCCGTCTTTAATTACTAACACGGCACTTGGCTGGATTTTACCGCCCATACCGCCGCCACCGTTGTTTTTCTTTTCGGTGTCGTTTGCAAATGCACCGGCAGCAACGCCAAAGCTCACATCCACAAGCGGAAGTACAATGGTTCCATCGTCAAAACGCACAGCGTCTCCCACTACGGTCTTTGTTGTGATAAATGCATCCATCCCCTTAAACAGGGATTCTACTGTGTTGGTAAAATTATTTTCTGACATTTTAAAAAGCCTCCTTTTTTAATCTATGAATCTGTTTCCACATTCGTTTCAATTCTTTATCCTGATACAGTCTCAAAAAGAGCCGTAAAAAATAAATCACCCTCATTCTGCCCTTTACAAAAAAATCAGCATCCAGTCTTTTTTCCTCAAAGTCCGGTGTAACAAGCACCCCCTCCTGATAAGCAATCGGGAACAAACCGATAAGCCCCGTAACAAGCCCCGTCGATGAAGGGTCGCCGGTTCCAAATGCAAATGTCCCTCTCACCTTTTTCGGTGTGAGATACTTAACTAACTCTTTTATTTCCCGATACAACCGTTTCAAAAGTTTCTTGTTTTGTTTCACACACTTCATTATACTGGATAGCCCTTGAAATGAAAAGTTTTTTTTGCTTTTCTTTTTCTTCGCTTTTTTGGTCCTGGAAAAAGTTTTCTTCTTCTTGTCCTTTCTTTGTTCCTTTTTTTCTTCCTGCGCTGCCAAAACCGGCTCGCCTGTTTCTTCTTTGTTATCCTGTAATGGTTCCGGCTCTTTTTCTTTCTCTGATTTCACCACGGTTTTTTTTACCGTTTTTTCATTTCCCATTCTCTTTATCGGAATACCAAACACAGAGAAAACAATCTGCTCCGAATCTTTTTTCTTTTTCACGGCAACAATAGACAAAAGCCAGCTCACCTTAAATGAATACTGGATTTTTTCATGGTTATCCCCTGCTGCCCGGTAGCGCACCGGCACACATAAAATAAGAGCCGTAAATAGTAAAGCAAGTCCTAAAAGTATGCCAAGTATAATGAAAATCCATTTGAGTATTAATAAAAAAATCCACATAGGCACACCTCTTTTCTCTGTTACTTTCTACCCGGATAAAACTCCTTCTTGGCAAATATATTCCTTGGGTTATATTCCGGATTCTCACGATATCCTTTTTCTAAAATCTGCTGCAGGATTTCGACAGCGGCATCATAATCCGAAGTCAGTGCCACTACATACATATCCACATGACGGTAGCGGCGGAAAAACAACTGGCGCGTCTGCATAATCTCAAACAAATTCTTATCATTCTGCGCCAAGGTAAGCACGACGTAACTCTTTTTCCATGGGCGCCGCTTTTCCACCCGTTTTTTGCACCGTTTCGGATTTTTTTCTACGGTTTCATCCATATATAAATTCTGATACCAGTAAATCATATTATGTCCACTCCTGCTCCTCGCGAATCAAGTCTGCTAACATCGTAAGTACCACACATTTTTCAGCCTTATCCTGACATCCCATCAGATTAACACGGATATAATCAAGTACCTCATCCGAATTTTGGAACGTCAATGGCAGTTTTTCAAGGACAAGTCCCATAATCGCTTTTTTCACCGGTTTTGACACCCGGCTTAACTTCTCCGAAAGTTCATTTACTAATTCATCTGTGCATTTTCTCACGTAAGAAAGGTCTGCTTTTTCCTCTTCCTCACCGGATACCGACAAGTCAATAAACAAACTGTCTGACAAAAGATTTGCCACTAATACAAAATCGTGGAATTGTCCGGCAAGACCGGTTTCCATCAATTCTTTCTTATAAGAACTGCGGATTTCATATAAAATCGATTCCAAATGACTGGATTTTTCGACGCACTCCTCGATGCTGCCCTCTAACGGCACTAACAGTTCTTCTTTTAACTCACCTTGTGCCAATGCCTGCCAAACATTTCTTCCTGCTTTTTCAATCCGACTCATTTTCTCACGGTAAGGAAGAATCAGTGCCATGGCATACACACCATTCACAACATTTTGCACTTCATAATAAAAGTCCGTAATTTCATGAATTTCTTTGGCTGTCTTTTCCAAAAGTGATACCAATTGATTGTATTTCTCGCCCTCTAATGACTCAAAATCGGTCTGTTCAAACGTTTGCAGGGCCTCTAAAATCTCTGGAAACTGATTTTCTTCCTGCTTTGGCTCATACAGCATCGCGCTCGTACGCACCATATACAAAAAGCCATCCAGTGCCGATTTATCGCCATCCTGATATAACGTAAGTGCTTCACCAATCCGCTCAAACAATTTATTCTTTGTCATATGAACCGGAATCTGTCCCATAATCAAACGAATTTTATCAAGCGCCACCTTTTGATCTTTACTGCCAAACAAATACCCTTCTAACATTTTCATGTACTCTTCTTCCTCAAAAGCTGCCAGTTTCTCTGACAATTCTTTCTTGGAAAGATATTTTAATTCCATGCGGTTTAACACATATTCATAACAAATCATGCGGTCCGTGTACGCAGTTAAAACATCCATTTTATCCGTAATTTCATCCCGCAGATGATCCATTTTTTCACCAAGTACCGCGAAATCGCAGGACTCATCCGCCAAACAGCCAATCGCCTGTTTTACCTGCGAGAGCATTTTCTCCTTCTCATCCGCATCTAACACCTGTATTTCATCTTCCAAAAGCGAATACGCAGAAAAAGTCATTTCAAGCGTTCCATAATCCACATATGTTTTTACGGCAATGTCCGCATAATGTTTTAAATTTTCCTTTATATTTTTCCCGTTATGAATCTCTTGAATCAGTTTCCTCACGTTTTTATCCTTCTTTCTATCGTTTGTTTAGCTGACAAGCTGCCAGCCTTCCAGCCAGCGCAGTCCATCTCTTGCCATCTGCTCATAGATCGGCTGTCCGGAAAGTACCGGATAAAAAACTAAGAACAGGAAAAAGGCAACTGCCAGATAAACCATACACCATTTGAACCATTTTTTGTCCGCATCCACAAGTTTTACCATACCGTACACAATCATCATGGCGACAAATGGCACACTTGGAAAATAGTGATAGGCAAATGTACAGCGCGGCACTAAAATCCACGGTAATAATTGAACCGCATAGGCAAATACCATAAACAAGGCTTTTTTGTCTCCCCTTGTCACAAGCTGGTAAGCAATATACAAAGCCGACGCCACGCCAAGCACAATAAGGAACGGTCCATATAACTTCCATGAATCACCGCCTCCATTACTTGAAGACTGTTTCACAAACACACTCCACAAAGCAAGGAACACAAAGAATTCACAGCCGATACTCTGAAGCCATTGCGACGTTTTGCTTCCAAGTCTGTTCGAACGCCTTCTTCCAAATGGCAGAAGAATCAATATCAACGCCGGGATTCCCGCCCACCATACAAGCGGGTTACCAAAGGCACTGATACCCTCTTTCATACCATCCCGCAAAGTCTGGCAGTAATAATACATCGGTCGTATCATCGTCGGCCACTCATACCAGCTTGACTGCCATGGATGGGTAGCCTCCAGTTTGCTGTGGTATTCATACATAGCATGCTGATTATTCAACATTTTTCCGACCGTCTCAGCCACAGGATTTCCACTGTGGTCGCGAAGTGTATCCACAAGACCGGAAACAAATGTATTTTCCCATTTAAATCCTTCATAATTCTCATCTGTCACTTCATAGAAGCGCTCGGTGTTATCCTTTGCACTGTCCTCAAACGGAACATAGGAAGCAACATAAATCGTTCCTGCTACAAACACAAAGAAAATCACACAGAAACCAAGGGTTAAAAGAAGTTTCTTCTTAAATACTTCAATAATATGTTTATGCGCAATTCCTTCTGTTTCGCCCGTCGGATTTTTCTTCGCCAGATGGTACTCAAAAATACGCCAGCCCATAATGGCAAAGAAGAACACGGCAAGACCGGCAGACGCATATACTGCCGTCCATTTCGATGCACAGCCAAGTCCCATCATCACTGCACTTAAGCCAAGCGGGATAAAGGTCTTCCACAATTTTGTATCATAAAAACTTGTCTGGCTGTACTGATACATAAAGTAGAACATTGCTATAATAAAGAATGTTCCGTACACATCAATGGTAGCAATTCTTGTCTGCGTAAAATGCATAAAATCAAAAGTAAATAAAAATGTCAACGCACCGGCCGCCCACGTGCGGTTCTTGAACAAACGCCTGCCAAAGAAGTACATAAACGGAATCATCCCGATTCCAAACAGCACACCAATAATTCGCCAGCCAAACGGATTCATGCCAAACATGCGCACACCAAGACTGATAAATACTTTACCAAGAGGCGGATGTGTCCACTCATAATTGCTCATTCCATGCGCAATTTCATAAGCCGTTCTCGCATGATAAATTTCATCAAAATAAGTGCCGCTCCTAAAGGTAATTGCCTTTCGGTATCCATCCTGTTCATCAAACAAGGAATCTCCGCCAATATGGTCACGGATTTTCACCGTATTTCCATTCGTATCCGTCAGTACCAGTTCATTCAAACTTGTATTATCCGAAAGTGTTGTCAAGCGGATATAGCGGTACGAATCATTGGCAAAAGAATAAGTATCGGCATTTTGCTGATTTTCCTCTGAAAGTCTGCTAAAGCCATCAGCCTCACCACTGACTACCGTTCCCACTTTCTGATACTGTGGCTCCTCACCATCATTTGCCGATTTTGCCACTTCCACTTCAAACCGCTGATTTGCTTTCTCCGTAGAGTAGCCGCGCAGCATACTAAAGTAACTATCTGCACCCAAATCTAAAGTCACGGTTTCTCCAGCTTTTTCAGCTTTCCAGACAGTCTCCGGCAAATCACTCTGCGGCTCAAAACAATCCTGCTCATCAAACAAATTCTTATATTCAGAAGCATTGACCGGTTTCATCCAGTTTCCGTCTTTGTCAAGAATCACTAATTCATTCAGCATAAAGGTATCAGAAATCTGTTCTTCATCAACACTTAGGCGGATATAACGATAATCTTTTGCCAGATTATAATCATCCGCGCCCTCTTCCTGAGATTCTTTGTCCCAAGTCTTTAATGCATCCCAGCAGAACACACTTGTTGCTCTGACCGTGCCGACCATATCATAGTTTTTCCCATCCTCTGACATTTCAAGTGTCATCATACGGTCTTCCTTCGCTCCAAGGAACGTATAAATCATTCCGATATCTTTTGCTTTACCAAGATCTAACACAATCTCGGAATTACCATTTTCCGGCTGCCAGTAAGTCTCCGGAGCCTTGGTATCACCCAAATCACGAAAAGCGAATACACTGTATAATACAAGAATTCCAAACAATACAATATAATCCCACTTTGTAAATTTAGGCATTCTTCTTGTCGCATGAATATGTTGTTTATAGACTTCTTCCAGTTCTTTCTCTTTCACCTTCGGATTTTTCACAAGATATGGAAGGGTGTTCCTTTTCTTCTTTCCTCCGGATACCTCTTTTAAATCCTCCATAACCGAAACAGAAAAAGAAGCATAAATCAAATAAGCAAACATTAAAATTGTAAGGACTGCCGTAATTCCAATTAACGGTCCGTTTGGTGCCGTATTTTCGTTTTCCTCGACATACGCCCACAAAACATGACCTACATTCAAAAAGTGAATCGCCGAAAATCCCACATAAGTAAAGAATAACTGTTTGGTCGGCTTCACCAAAAAGGCAGCCAACATAAGTACAAGTGCCGGGAATAAATATCTCTCATGCATACGCACTGAGAATAAAAACATATTGGCAAGAAGTACCGCCATGCTTGTAAAATAGCGGGAATTATCATCTTTTAAGCGGAAGAAAATCACGGCACTCAGTGCAACGGATACTAAAATTGCGAGTGTTCCCCACGAGCTTGCTGACACACCTAAAAATGAATTTGCCTGCGGCTGCCAGTTCTGTCCTAGCAACGCCCAGAAATTGTATGCATTAATCGTCGCATACGGATACGAGCCCAACGTATTCACATACTGGCTGAACACTTTGTCCACACCAAACGGAAGGGTAAATACAACCATTGCCACAAGAGATAAAACGCCGCCTACTAAATCCCGAAACATTTTTTCTTTTGAAAAATCTTTTAAGAAAACCTGTTCAATAATTGTCCAAATCAAAAGCGGAGCAAACATAATCATCTGCGGTTTGATAAGAACTCCGGCAACAAAAGCAAAATACGCAAAAATACGCTTTTCTTCCATGCACAGATAGCAGACAAGCAACAGGAAAAAGGTAAATACACCATCCACCTGTCCCCATGCCGAAGAATCCAGAACAACGACCGGACTGAGCACGTATGTCGCTGACAAAATAAGAGAAGAACCTTCAGAAAATTTTCTCTTTGCTATCTTATAAAGCAGTGCCCCTGCACCAAGATCAAACAAAATCGGAATCAGTTTAATAACACATCTTCCGGCTCCCGTTGCAACATCCAGATTAAAGATGCTGCGCAGAGCCCCAATGCCCCACAGCATTGCCATATATCCGGGCGGATAATCCGTAAAAGAATCCGAATGATAGAAATTCCAGAATCCATCTTTAAAAATCATATCCGACCACGCACTAAAGCAGGTCATATCCGTTCCATGTCCTTCATACGCTGCCGCAAAAATCAGTTTTACAAGCAGCGCTGCCGCTAATACAAGCAGTAGATTAGTCCATGACTTTTTGCTGTCTTTGCGGTAAATCCGAATTCCTTCTACTTCATAGCGGAATTTTTCAAAATACAAAACAGCAAAAACTGCCACGGTTAAAACCGCTACTAACACTAACATTTGTACACTATTTGTCGCAATACCAAACAATCCCATTTTCCGACTCCTTCCTCCTTTTAATGATGCACATGCTCATGGGTAAATAAATGCTCTGAACAATACTCATAATTCCCCTCACATTTGGAGCAGTAACGGAACTCTAACTGCGGAGAGTCCACATCCGTTCTGCCACAAATCACACAATGATGCCTTGGTACACTTCCCTGTGTGGGTGCTGTTTTTTTCTTATATTCCATCTTTCTCTTCTTCTGATGGTACGCCTGCTTTGGCGTAAGAGAACCACGTCCCATAAAACAGAAGATAAAAAAGTTTAATAAAAGAACCAAAATCACCGCTGCCGAATAATAATATCCACTCATCAGATAGCGGACAAACATATAGCCATCCATCAAAAGATATACAATACTCAGCCACTTTGCCTTAACCGGAATAATAAAATACACAAGGAACTGTGCATCCGGGAAAGCAAAGGCAAACGCTAAAAACATCGTCTGGTTCAAATCATCCATAATATTGGCGGAAAGCATATAATCCGTATAAGCAGTTGCAGCATTTGGCACTAACCCAAGTTGTAAAAACAGATAAAAAACAAATGTCATAATTACAACCAGTAAAAGTCCGCCAAAATAAAACAAATTAAAGCGGAAAGTTCCCCACATGCGCTCCAGATTTGTTCCAATCGAATAATACACAAAAATCCAGATTGCAAACCACAATAAACTAACCATGCCGGTACCGCCAAACTGTCCGGATGGGCTTAACACAAAGGTGAAAATACGCCAAACCTGTCCATGCAGAATACTTGCAATATCCAAACTCAGATACGAATAATAAAACATCGGATTCACAAGACTAATCAGAATTCCGACAATATTAACTCCAATGACATACCGCATCAGATTCGGAATGCCAAATTTTCCAAACCGTGTTCTCTCCAATCGGTCTAATAAACTCATAGTTCTTTTTTAACCTCCATTCAACAATCGTCTTTTCCCTATTAAAACAAATCTTTTTTGCGGAACAACAACGCCACAACGCCGGAAATAATAAGCGTTAAAACAATAATGGTAAAAAATCCAAACGGCGAATGTCCAAGTGGAATATTATCAAAGTTCATTCCAAAGAAACTGGCAATCATCGTCGGGATTGATAAAACAATCGTAACCGTTGCCAAGAACTTCATTACAATATTTAAGTTATTGGATATAACAGACGCAAACGCATCCATCATTCCACTTAAAATTCCACTGTATATATTTGCCATTTCAATCGCCTGTTTATTCTCGATAATGACATCTTCCAATAAGTCCTCATCTTCCGGATATTTTTTAACGCGCTCCGTCCGCAGAAGTTTCTCTAAAACGACCTCATTTGAGCGCAGGGAAGTGGTAAAATAAACCAGACTTTTTTCCAGCTCCAAAAGTTCAATCAACTCACTGTTTTTCTGGGAAATATGCAGTTTTTCCTCAATCTGGTCACTTTTTCTGTCAATAATACGCAGATAACGCAGGTAGGAAGCAGCATTGCGATACAAAATCTGGAATACAAAGCGAGTCTTTTTGAATGTGTAAAACTCGCGTACTCTACGGTTTACAAATGCTTTCAAAACCGGTGATTCTTCCAGACAAATCGTAATGATATGCTCCTTTGTCATGTAAATACCAAGAGGAATCGTGACATACCGGTCTTTCTCATCAAGCGAAGGAATGTCCACCAAAATCATATTGTATCCATCTTCCAATTCGATACGGGAACGTTCCTCATCATCCAGAGGTGCCCGTAAATCATCCAAGTCAATCCCAGTCTCTTCCTGCAAAAAAGACAATTCTTCCTCATTTGGGTGAATGGCTGATATCCAACAGCCCTCTTCTATTTTATCAAGCACCACCATATCATCTTCTATGGTTTTATAAATGGAAATCATGCTTGTTCACCTTCCTTTCAAAGACAACGGCGATTCCCCGAAAACAAGGCATCGCCGAGTCTGACTAATCCATTTTCATTATAAAGGTTCTAATAACCTTTGTCAAACCTTCTTTGGCACTTCAAAAAGGACATCTGCCGCGATAATAATCTGCTCCGGATTATTCTTTTCAAAAAACTCTGCCATCGTCATACCGCACTCATTCAATATCGCTCCAAGGCTTTTTGTTCCATCTGCACGATAGACACAAGACACCTCTTTTTCTTCCTCTGACTGTGCCGTTTGTTCCTCTTCGTATTCCTCATCGTCTGTCTCCTGTTCGGTTGTCTCCACATTTTCCTGCTGAATTCCCCGTCCTGCCATCGGTCCGCTTCCACAGGGCATCGGAATGCAGATTTCCTGTCCCGGTCTTAAATTATACACATCCACATAAGGGTTTGCCCGCAGAATAAGTGCGAGCGGAACACGGTAGCGTCTGCTCAACTGGTAAAGATTATCGCCGGAGCGAATGACATGTATCATTCCATTACAAAAGCGTTGATTCATTTTCAGATTCCTGCCTTTTTTTATTATCCTATTCAAAAGAATGCCATTTGTTCTTTCTAATTTTGTTGCAAAACCATTCTTTTTGTCGTATAATAAGGTTTCGATAATTAGATAACAAAAAATGATTTTAATAGGAAACTTTAGGAGGTACTTATGAAACGAGTAGGTATCGATATTGGTTCAACCACAGTAAAAATTGCTGTGCTGGATGATAACAATAACATACTGTTTTCTGCCTATGAGCGTCACTACGCAAATATCCAGGAAACCTTACGTACAATTATGGAACGTGCTTACAACGAACTTGGTGACTGTGACATCGCACCGATGATTACCGGTTCCGGTGGTCTTTCCATTTCAAAGCACCTTGATATTCCATTTGTGCAGGAAGTTGTGAGCGTTGCTACTTCCTTAAAAAGTTATGCTCCTCAGACCGATGTCGCCATTGAACTTGGTGGTGAGGATGCAAAAATTATTTACTTTACCGATGGTATTGAGCAGCGAATGAACGGTATCTGTGCCGGCGGTACCGGTTCTTTTATCGATCAAATGGCTACCTTATTAAAAACAGACGCTGCCGGATTAAATACCTATGCAAAAGATTACCAGGCTTTATATCCGATTGCCGCACGATGCGGTGTATTTGCAAAGACTGATATTCAGCCTTTAATAAATGAGGGCGCATCGAAACCGGACCTTGCCGCTTCCATTTTCCAGGCTGTCGTAAACCAGACAATCAGTGGTCTTGCCTGTGGAAAACCGATTCGCGGTAACGTTGCTTTTCTCGGCGGTCCGCTGCACTTTTTAACAGAATTAAAACAGGCATTCATCCGCACTCTTAATTTAACCGGAGATGCCATTATTGCACCGGAAAATTCCCATCTTTTTGCCGCAAGTGGAGCAGCCATGAACTCGGAGGAAAAAGGTGCCACAACAATCGGTGCTTTATTAAAGAAGCTTTCCGGCGAAATCAAAATTGAATTTGAAGTGACTCGTATGGAGCCTCTTTTCAAAGATGAAACTGATTACAATGAATTTATCGAGAAACATAACGTACACAGTGTAAAGAAGGGAGATATCTCCACTTACGAAGGAAATGTATTTCTTGGCGTAGATGCCGGTTCAACAACAACTAAAGTAGCTCTTGTCGGTGAGGATGGTTCTCTTCTGTACTCATTCTATGATAACAATAACGGAAGCCCGCTAAAAACGACAATTAAAGCAATTAAGGAAATTTATGAACTGCTCCCGGAAAGTGCCACAATTGTGCGTTCCTGTTCAACCGGATACGGCGAAGCACTGATAAAATCCGCTTTGATGTTAGATGAAGGTGAAGTTGAAACCGTTTCCCATTATTACGCTGCTTCTTTCTTTGACCCGGATGTTGATTGTATTCTGGACATCGGCGGTCAGGATATGAAATGTATTAAAATCAAAAATCACTCCGTAGACCAGGTACAGTTAAATGAAGCCTGCTCTTCCGGCTGTGGTTCTTTTATCGAGACGTTTGCACGCTCGTTGAATTATGAAGTAAAAGATTTTGCAAAACTGGCTCTGTTTGCCGAAAATCCAATTGATTTGGGTTCCCGCTGCACCGTATTTATGAATTCTAAAGTAAAACAGGCACAAAAAGAAGGAGCTACGGTCGCAGATATTTCTGCCGGACTTGCTATTTCCGTTATTAAAAATGCCCTGTTAAAGGTAATTAAATTAACAGACCCGAAAGATCTCGGTAAAAACGTAGTTGTTCAGGGTGGTACTTTCTATAACGATGCGGTATTACGAAGTTTTGAGCGTGTTTCCGGATGTCAGGCAATTCGCCCTGACATTGCCGGTATCATGGGTGCTTTTGGTGCCGCACTGATTGCCCGTGAGCATTACGAAGAGGGAGAAATTTCTTCCATGCTCTCTTTACAGGACATTATCGAATTAAAATTTGAAAGTTCCATGACAAGATGTAAGGGATGTACCAATCATTGTCTCCTTACAATAAACCGCTTTACCGGTGGCCGTCAGTTTGTGTCCGGTAACCGATGTGAACGTGGCCTTGGCAAAGAAAAGACAAACCGTGACGTTCCAAACCTTTACACCTATAAAAATAAGCGTCTTTTTGACCACTATAAACCATTATCTGCGGACAAAGCATATCGCGGCAAGGTCGGAATTCCACGCGTGTTAAATATGTATGAGAATTATCCATACTGGTTTACTTTCTTTACGGAACTTGGCTACGAAGTCGTTCTTTCACCAGCTTCCAACCGAAACATTTATTCACTTGGTATCGAATCGATTCCAAGCGAATCGGAATGTTATCCGGCAAAGTTAGCTCATGGACATATCTCATGGCTGTTAAACCAGGGCGTTTCGTACATTTTTTACCCTTGTGTTCCTTACGAGCGCAAAGAATTTGATGAAGCGGGCAACCACTACAACTGCCCAATTGTCACTTCTTATGGAGAAAATATCAAAAATAATGTAGAAGAATTGGCAGATGAATCGATTACCTACCAGAATCCATTCGTCTCCTTTGAAAGCGATAAAATTCTTGCCGATGAGTTAGTACGCTATCTCAGCAAAGAAAATAATATTGATGCCGGCGAGATTCGAAAAGCTGCCCACAAGGCATACGAAGAATTGCAAAAAACAAGAAATGATATCCGCTTAGAGGGCGAACGCGTATTAAAATGGATGGCAGATAACAACAAGCGTGGTATTGTGTTAGCCGGTCGTCCTTACCATATTGACCCGGAAATCAACCACGGTATTCCGGAATTGATTACATCTTACGATATTGCGGTATTATCTGAGGACAGCATTTCCCATTTAGGAAAAGTTGACCGGCCAACGATTGCGATGGATCAGTGGATGTATCATTCCAGACTTTATGCCGCTGCCAGTTTTGTACGCACCCAGAACAATCTGGATATGATTCAGCTTAACTCTTTTGGATGTGGACTTGACGCAGTAACAACCGACCAGGTCAATGATATTTTGACAAGTTCCAATAAAATTTGTACGGTTCTTAAAATTGACGAGGTCAACAACTTAGGTGCCGCAAGAATTCGTATCCGTTCGCTTATTTCCGCCGTGAAAGACCGCGAACGCAAGGGAATTAAGTCCTCTCCTCAAAATTCAGCCTATAAACGAGTTGAATTTACAAAGGAAATGCGTAAGAATTACACGATTTTAGCACCACAGATGTCACCAATTCATTTTGACATTTTAATGCCGGCTCTTGCCGCCTGTGGTTACAATCTTGTTCAGCTTCCTACTGGCGTAGGCGAATTGGATTACGGCTTAAAATATGTAAATAATGATGCGTGCTATCCGTCTCTTCTTGTAGTCGGACAGTTCATGAAAGCATTGTTATCCGGCGAGTACGATTTAAATAAAACTGCTTTAATCATTACTCAGACCGGTGGTGGATGCCGTGCAACGAACTATATCGGCTTTATCCGCCGTGCACTAAAAAAAGCAGGCATGGAACAGATTCCGGTTATCTCATTAAGTGCCGGCGTGGAAACAAACTCCGGCTTTGACATCAATTATCGATTGCTAAAAGCCGCTATTCACAGCTTAATCTACGGTGATTTGTTTATGCGCGTCGTATACCACACCCGCCCTTACGAGAAAGTACCGGGTTCCGTAAACGCTCTTCACGATAAATGGAAAAAAGTCTGTATTGAGGCTGTAAAAAAACCAAAGCAGTCGGAACTTAAGAAAAATATCAAACAAATCGTGAAGGAATTTGATGAAATAGAATTAGATGAAACAAAGAAAAAACCACGTGTTGGAATCGTTGGTGAGATTTTAGTTAAATATCTCCCTGCAGCCAACAATCATGTTGTCGAACTCTTGGAAGCTGAAGGTGCTGAAGCAGTCTGTCCGGATATGCTTGACTTCTTTATGTACAGTGCTTACGATAGTGAATTTAAGGCTGACCATCTTGGCTTTAAGAAAACCAGTAAGTGGCTTGGAAATGCTGCTATCTGGCTGTTAAATCAGTTCCGCAAGCCATACTGCAAAGCACTTGCTGAGAGCAAACGTTTTGAGGCACCACCTGAGATTCACGTACTGGCTAAATATGCAGAACCTTTCGTATCTAACGGTAACCAGACCGGTGAAGGATGGTTTCTCACAGGTGAAATGATTGAATTGATTCACAGCAATGTGCCAAACATCGTTTGTACTCAGCCATTTGGCTGTCTGCCAAACCATGTCGTTGGTAAAGGTGTTATCAAACAGATTCGAAAGGCATTCCCAGATGCCAACATTGTAGCCGTTGACTATGATCCCGGCGCCAGCGAAGTAAATCAGTTAAATCGTATCAAACTGATGTTAGCAACAGCGAATGAGAATTTAAACAAATAAAAAGAATCACAATTTAGGAGTCTGCCAAAAGGCAGGCTCCTTTTTATTTGTAAGAAATAAGGAGCCTGCCTTAGCAAACTCCTTATTATATTTTGAATCATTTTGCAGATTCTTTTTCATTTACTTCTTAACTTAGTTCATTTTCTTTCTAAATACAATTACCCCGAAAATTGCTAATACAGACAATCCCATAACAATCATAGGGAACAAAAGATTTGTTGTATCTCCTGTCTCCGGTGCGGAATCAGATAATGGTACATCTTCGTCAAGCAAAGTAGTTGTTTTCTTACTTGTTGCTGATGCTTTTGGTGTATCCGGGTCTGTCAGCTCTTTACTTGCTCTCGGTGTGTCTTCATCAAAATCAAACAAGTTTGGAGTAGCTGTTGCTGTCACTTCCGGTGTCGGTGTCGCATCATCACCCGGAGTAGCCGTTGGTGTTACCTCTGGTGTAACTGTTGGCGTTGCCGTTGGTGTTGCTGTCGGCGTTGCCGTTGGTGTTGCTGTCGGCGTTGCCGTTGGTGTTGCTGTCGGTGTTGCTGTCACTTTTGGTGTTGGTGTCGCTGTCACCTTCGGTGTTGGTGTCGCCGTTACTTTTGGTGTTGGTGTCGCCGTTACTTTTGGTGTTGGTGTCGCCGTCACCTTCGGTGTCGGTGTTGCTGTCACTTTTGGTGTTGGTGTAGCCGTCACATTCGGTGTCGGTGTTGCTGTCACTTTTGGTGTTGGTGTCGCCGTTACCTTTGGTGTTGGTGTTGCCGTTACCTTTGGTGTTGGTGTCGCCGTTACCTTCGGTGTTGGTGTTGCCGTTACCTTTGGTGTTGGTGTTGCCGTTACCTTTGGTGTTGGTGTTGCTGTCACTTTTGGTGTCGGTGTCGCTGTCACTTTCGGCGTTGGTGTTGGTGTCACTTTTGGCGTTGGTGTCACTTTCGGGATTTTCTTTGAAATCATATGCCATTCGCCAGAATTGCTGACAACAGTATCACATACCAGCCATCCTTCGGATGTAGTACTCAAATTCACAAAAGCTTTTGGCGCAATTATCGTAGCTCTCATACCATCTGAGTTCAAATTCAAATTCGTCACATAAGGCATATTCCACACAACAGACTCTGCCATTTCCTCGTGTGTTTTACTTCCATTTTTTACAGTAATCTTATATTCCGGAATGCGAACATCATCTTTCAATGATACATTAAATACTAAGGACTGATTTGCTCGCAATGTGACCTTAACACCACCATTCTGAATTTTCCCTGCAGTGATATTTTCAACCATAGCATCCGCATCCACATATACAACTTCTTCATCAATTCCTGTAATGTCTACATGATAATTGTTCATGTCCTTAACATCTTTTGGTGTTGTGTAATCTGCCTTTTTCACAACAGATTCTGCATAGTTTGAAACAGATGCAAGCATTGCTTTAACTTCATCTTTCACACTTTCCTTTACTACTACATAAGGCGTCCCACGGAATTTCGTCTCTCCTACAACTTCTCCAATCCGAACCTCTCCGGAAGCATTTGCTTTGCTCTCAGAAATCGTGTTTCCGTTCCAATGACCATTCCCCTGGTACTTACCTACGGCAAAGTTTGTCTCCATATCTGCTGTCTGATTCAGATAATTACAAACAATTCCGTACTCAATGCAATCTCCCAAAAAAGGCTGATTATTTGACGCAAATGAAATTCCGCCAATTACCCCGATTGCAATTGCGATTGACGCCACAGCAACTGCTGCTTTTGCCCAAAAACTTCGCTTTAATCTCCTCATCATATTCCTCCAGTCTTTTAATCCTTTTAGTTTAATTTGTTACAAGATTAGTATAATTCTATACTTATCATTAGTGTAACATAAACCTATCACATATATCAAGAAGTTTTTTTCATTTTTTTACAATTTTTTAATGATATCAAAATTTCAAATCAGGAAACACTAGAAAGGCCGTTTTGCTATGAAAACATTCACTGATATCCATATAAAATAAGCCATATTTCACTATATGAAATAAGACTCATCCAGTTGAGTCTTATTCAAAATTCATTTTCTATTTTTTCAGGAATCTCCCACTGAATTGGAACTTCTCCATTCTTTATCAAAAAATCATTTGTCTGGCTAAAAGGTTTACTGCCAAAGAATCCTCGGTACGCCGACAAAGGGCTTGGATGAGGTGCTTTCAGCACAAGGTGCTTCGGATTTGTCAACATTTTCGCCTTTTCCTGTGCCGGCTTTCCCCATAAAATAAATACAATTGGTCTATCCTGCGTATTTAATTTAGCAATTGCCGCATCCGTAAACTCTTCCCAGCCGACACCACGGTGTGACATCGGCTTGTGTGCCTGAACCGTAAGCATCGTATTCAAAAGTAGAACACCTTGTTTTGCCCACGAAGTCAGACAACCGTGGCTTGGAATTTTGCAGCCTAAATCATCATGCAGTTCTTTGTAAATATTTTCAAGAGACGGTGGAATTGCCACCTGTGGTTTCACCGAAAAGCAAAGCCCATGCGCCTGTCCTTCATTATGGTAAGGGTCCTGTCCCAAAATCACAACCTTAACCTTCTCAAGTGGTGTGAGATGAAAGGCCGTAAAAATCTCATCCGCCTTTGGATATACAATTGTCTCACTATATTGTTTCCGAATAAAAAAGAATAAGTTTTTATAATATTCTTTGGAAAATTCTTCGTGCAATGCACGCTCCCACTCACCTGTCAAAGCACTCATAACAACCTCCCTCTTTTATAACCGTACACTGATTCCCCGCTCTTGCAGGTATTTTTTCAATTCAACGATTTCAAGTTCTTTAAAGTGGAATAGCGAAGCTGCCAAAACTGCATCCGCTTTTCCTTCCGTAAGGGCATCATAAAAATGCTCTTTTGTTCCTGCACCGCCGGATGCAATAACCGGAATTGAAACATTTTCAGAAACCGTCCGTGTCAGTTCAACATCATAGCCGTCTTTTGTCCCATCACAGTCCATGCTGGTCAAAAGAATTTCGCCGGCACCTAAGCGCTCTGCTTCCATTGCCCATTCCACGGCATCCTTTCCCATATCTACACGACCGCCATT